>Ga0306869_1000093_pt1 | contig 53224 bp, 57 predicted proteins | sample AntRauTorckE6833_FD_190421 | JGI IMG/M metagenome (GOLD analysis project Ga0306869, IMG submission 190421) | Saline lake microbial communities from Rauer Islands, Antarctica - Metagenome Torckler E6 #833 (v2) (version 2) | ecosystem: Environmental > Aquatic > Non-marine Saline and Alkaline >... | reverse complement strand
ATTACTGGAAAGTCTTATCGAATAAAAGACAAACTCTCTTTTATGGAAACCAACACTAAAAACCAATAAAATTCTTACCTACATTTTCAATCGCCGCTTTTATGCATTTTTTAATTGACATTTACAAGTGAATAGGTTAAAACTATTTATGATACGGTTCGTTGTAACATTTTAAACTGCATATTATTATATTTCCTTTAAATAAACTCTCTTGGAATAAATGACTCTAACAATATTTATGAGTTCTTTTTCTTCATCATATAAGTACACAACTATAAAATTATCTACAATCGCTTTTCTCAAACCATTATGATCAATTCTTTTAAGGGTAATTAAAGGATTTACTTTTCGAAATAAGCAAATATCATTAAACTTCATTTCAAACTTATTAATCATGACTAATGCAGATTCAGTATTATATAGTTCTTCTGATATATATCAAAAAGATTTTTTAAATCCATTTTGGCTTTTGGTAAAATCTTATAACTTCTTTCCATACTTTGATTTCATTTCACCGATAAACATTGGACCATCTGATTTTAAATCATCTTTATCTATATCTTGGAGAGAATCATTAATCATTTTAACAACTTGATTTTTAGCTATTTCTCTCTCATAAACATCTATACTCATTAAGACCATAGAACCATAACCGTTTTTTGTTACAAACACAGGCTCATCACTTTCTTCAACAAACTTAGATATATTTGCTGTATTCTTTAACTCATTTATTGGAATAATCTTTGGCATAATATAGCCTCCTTTATTATGGTATAATTATACCATAATTTAATTATAGTAGCAATATAATAAATTAAACGCAACAAATATTATCTAGAAATATTTATTGCGTTTTTTTGTATATTTTACTTTTCTATTTTCAACTGCTTGTCTTCTATCTTTTTTATAAAACTTTCTAAATCTAATATTACTCTTTGTGTTGCATTTTGCCAAATATCACTCATTGTTTGTGATTGAAGATTATCTTTTTCTATCTCAATTCTTTTATTGATGTATTTAATCGTATCCCTTGGAAATATTATATCCTTATCACTATTAGAAAATAAAGATTGTTTATTCTCTAAATCTAAACTGTCTATTTTATATCCTTTTTGTTTTAACAATTTTGTCTCAACCAACATGTGAGTTGCACCAATAATTAATAATACTTTTTTGTGGTCTTTTGACTTATCTATAATATTTGTCGTAATCATTTGATCTCTTTTCTTACTAGTGTTTCCGGGTTTAGAATCTTCATAAGAAAACCAATCAACACCTTTGACTGGTATGTTTAATGTCTTCGCCGCCATATGAAGATAGAACATTTCTATAGGACCATCAGCATAATTATGGTTATCTAATTCTTCTTGTCTACTTTCAATAAGCAGAATATCTGGTTTCAAATTAGTTAAAACAGCTTTTAGGTGCTGAAATGAATAATCAGGCAAACTATAATGCATATGATGTAAACTTCCTAAAATATATATTTCCTTATTTTCTTTAACTAACCTTCTTAACATTTTAAACTTTAGGTTTTTCTTATTAAACAAATACCAAAAAATCAACTGACTATCATCAAATATTATGAAGAACAGTATGATCATCAAAACTAAGAAAAGAACTATATAAAAAAAGATACTTAAAAATAAACTATCAAAAATCATTGTGACCTCCAAATATTTTGAGTAAGGTAAAATCAGTATATCATAAACACAGTTTGAAATCAGTTTCTTGCTGAAATAAAAGCCCATAAAGAGCTTTGTTATTATGCTCATATCAATAGTTGCAATTATTTGTGATATGGCTCGTTGTAACAATTTCAAATGCAACATGCTATGATTATTATATGATATCGCATAAATCATAATGATTTCTTTTAATATGATATTTGCGATTCAACAATAGTACTACATATCATTTTTCATAAGGAAATCAATAATATTAAAATGTTTAATTCCATTTCTCGAAAAATCAAATTTATCACCGGAAATAACTATTTTCTCAAAATTATCAGCTATTGATTCTAACCCTCTAAACTCTCTATTAATAATATCATCATTTGCTAACAAATAGGCAACTTGTATGTATACTTTCTTATTATGTTTTTTAGCAATAAAATCAACTTCATAATCCCCAATTTTTCCTATATTCACTTCAAAACCATTCGCAATTAATTGGTTATATACTATTGTTTCAAAACATGCACCATAATCAATTTTCCCTAAATTCAATGTGTGATTTCTTAGTCCCAAATCCGCTACATAATATTTCTCTTGCCTTTTAAGAACTTTCTTTCCTTTGATATCATATCGTGAACATCTTCTTACAATTAAACTATTTAAAATTGCATCTATATACAGATAAATTGTGTCTGGTGTTGTACTAATTCTTTCTGATTTTAAATATTTTACAATTGATTGAGCATTAAAATCTAAACTCGTTGAAAATAATACGTAATTTATAAATCTCTTTATGGTTTCAATATTTTTAGCTGACAAACTCATCAAAATATCTTTATAAACAATTGAATCTAATAAATCTATTAATAAAGCTTCTTTCTCTTTAGAATTAGAAAAATTAAATGTTTGAGGCATACCACCAAATATAATATAGTCATTAAATACTTTCTCATCTTTAGGATCCAAACCCAAATAAGTTACATATTCCTTATAAGTAAATGGGAATATATCAAATTTTACATATCTACCAGATAATAAAGTTGCTAATTCACCTGAAAGTAAGTTTGCATTTGAACCTGTAACGAAAATAGAAACATTATAATCTACTCTTAATGAATTTAAGACTCTTTCAAAATCATTAACCACTTGAATTTCATCAAAAAATAGATAGTATTTATTGTTCATATCTAACCTTTCACTTAAATATGAGTAAAGCGTTTCAGCATTGTATAGTTTTTTATATTTAAACGATTCAAAGTTAATAAATACTATTTGTTCAGTACCTATACCATTAGCCGATATCTTATCTTTAATTTGATTTAATAAAACAGATTTACCTGACCTTCTCATACCAGTGATTACCTTTATCAAGTCCGACTCAATAAAAGGCTCAATTTTATTTAAATATTTTTTTCTTAAAAACATATGTAATCACCTCTTAATTAATCATAACATATACTTATATAAAACACAACAAAAACATTACACACTCTTTTTCGTTTAAATATAAATAGGAAAAACATTATTAACTCTTTTTAAATAATGCTGTTTATCTCCCCAATATTCCTTATTAATATATGAAACGGACATATTATCATTTAAAAACAGATAAGGCAAAATAAATGCACATTTCAAACTATTTATAATGTGCATTTATTTCTTGTTTTTATGTTCAGTTTATTTTATATTTATAAGTTTGTGTAATAATTAATAACAAGAAAATTAAAAAAGGAGTCTAATTTATATTAAACTCCTCCATTATCATATCTTTAATATTTTTAAAATGTTCTTGTAGGCAATTCGCTCCATCTCTTCATCTGTAAAATCCATTTGATCTAGAATATCACAATAGGTTTCTAAGTTTCCCTCGGGATAATCTGTTCCAAAAATTAATTTATCTGTTCCGAACATTCTGAGAATTCTATTCGTTTGTTCAATACCATGCATCTTAACCAATACCGGTAAAATATAAGATATATCAACAAATGTGCAGCCACTTATAGCATCCATATACTTCATACCACCTAGATGTGCAGTAATAATATCTAAATCAGGAAATATTTTTATCATTTTATTGATTTTATCTGGTGCACAATTATTATTGTACCCTGTTCTACAAGGATTGCTGTGGATTGTTACAGGGATCTTTAACTCTGCAGCTTTTCTAAGTACAGGGACCAACTTAAGGTCATCTGCATCTATGTTTAAGTTTGTTGGGTGAATTTTTAACCCTTTTAGCTTATATGTCTTTATTGCTTTCTCCAAAACATGCGGAGTATCTTCTATAAAATAAGCACCCGTATTCACAATATCAGCAAAACCAATAAATCTATAATTATATTGTTCTTGTAGTTCACCAAAAAACTCATTAGTTTTATCGGGATTATTATAGTAAAAATACATATCATTCATAGGCATAACTATTGCTTTTTCAATATTAAACTCATCCATCAGCTTCAGATACTTTTCTACCGAAGCTCCTTGATAGGGGTGGCCTTTATATTGCTTTAATTCTTCTAGTTTCTCACTAGGTAACAAATGTATATGGGCATCAATTTTCTTTATATCTTTCCATTTCATAATAACTCACCTACTTTTTTTAATTATAACACAATACACCTAACTATTATTAGGCGATAATTGCTTTTAAAAATTTAAATTTTTGATTCTGTAGTTATTGCCATATTTGCCTCCTGATTTTAAAAAAAAATTGTTAAGAAATTTATATCATTACTTACAACTATTTGTGATACGGCTCGTTGTAACATTTTAAGTTGCAATTTATTATGCTGGAAGGATCATAGAGAAAAAAGCCTATTATCTAGGCCTTATTCTCCAAACATTTCATCATATGGGATAAAATCATCTTCTGCTTCATACACAAACTCCCGAACATCATTTGGTAGTTTATAATAATAGTATCTACCACTAGGTCCGTTGACATAATCAGAAAAAGTGTAAAAGTCAAATGAATAAACCCAATAACCTAATTCATAGTCACCGTTCGTTTTATCTAATTGTCTAATAATTATCTTATACTGATTATCAAGATAATAACCCCATCCAACATCCGTTAAATCTTCACTACTGTACTCAAGTCCTCTAAACTCACCCCTTGATTTTGTTACATACTCTAACTCTCTAAGTGAATCTATAATGAACTTAATATCATCTTTATACGTAGAATATACGCATTCACCTTCAAAACCATCATGACATATTTCAAGTATTAGTGGCCCTTTAAATTCAGTCCAAACTAGAGGTACAACTTCACTTTTCTTATACTGATATGGCATGTAAAGATAACTTATATAAGTGTAAATAAATGCGCCAATAAGAAGAATTACTAAAACGCTAGGTAATAAATACTTCTTAACATTCATCTTAGTCCCACCTTCCATCATAATCAAATATACGTTCAAAGATTATCGTTTGTTCTCCGTAATAACGATCATAAACCAAGATGGTAAGAGAGTCTCCCAAGAGATGGCGATAGATTAACTGGTACTCATATCCTCCAGAACCACTTGCAGGAATAATTGTTTTTACTGGATATAGTTCTCCGGTTATTATTTCTACATAACCAATTATCTTGTGAGATGATACCTTCTCTACAAAAGCCATTTGATTCGAACCATCCTCGATTTCTACCATCGTTGTCGGTGTATTAGATCCATATCTAAGGTTTACTGTTTCTGATTCTACGGATTCATAATTTAACTGATATTGATCATAATACTCATATTTTAATTTGCTGTTACCGATAATGTAGAGTGAAACAATATTTGCAACAATTGCAAGAATAATAAACACTATCACTGAAACATATTTAAACTTAGTTATGTCAGGTAAGAAACGCTTTTTACGTGGATTATCTAGTTGTTTTTGAAGTTGAGATGAATAATATAGTTTATAAGAATAAAGACAGACAAAGTATAAAACCACAGCAGATATAACGATTCCTATAGTTATTCGGTTTCTTAATAAATCAAGAGCTCCTAGTCCATCTACTTCAAGCTCTAAATCTTGAAAATCAGACGCATCAACATAAGCTCTTTCTAAAACATCTTTATCAGCAATATCACCAAGAACATAGAACTCTTGAGCAACAGCATTTCCAACGTAACTATCGCTAGAGATAAATCCGGGTGATACCACTCTTAGTTCAGCAAGTACAATATCCTCATCAATTGAAAAATCAGAATGTTTAAAGGTTCCAATTACTTGGTCATCATCTTCATAATCAACCACAACAAAATCTTCAAAAACTATTTGTTCATCAAAATAGACTAAAATCTCATAGTCAGAAGTTATATTATCGCTAAAGTAAATATAGGTAACTTCTACGTCTCCTTCGTTATATGCACTAAATAATCGTATGTTTAACCGGTCATTATCAAATGTAAAAACTTCTGTATAATAGTCAAATTCTCTAATTTCCAATTCTAATAGATTAGAGGATTCATCAGAGCATCCTGTTAAAAACAGTAATATAAAGATCATTATTGCTATCATGCTTTTCTTCATATTTACCCCTCCTATAGTCCAATACTACTTTTAAATGAGTAGTAATAATTTCTTGTAACATCAATAATTGAACCGTCTTTCATTGTTAATGTTAGTTTCATATTAAATGTAGGTCTTATTGTTTCTATAAAAGCTTTGTTTATCACATATGATTTATGTACTCTCAAAAAGCCCTTATCCTCAAATATCCCTTCAATTTCATAGAGTTTTTCTTTGATTGTTCGTTTACCCCTTACCGTATTTGCGACTATTTCATGCCCATAACTTTCAACATATAAAATCTCATTGTATTTTATGATTTCATAATCATCTTTTTCTGTTTTACCTATTATATCTGTTTTATGAAAATCAGGATCAATAACAATTAACTCATAATCATCTTGAGTAACTGTTACACCATTTTCAAGTTTCTTTTTATAATCTTCCAATTTTTCTTTATTACACAGCAGTTTTACTTTCATAGGCATCCTCCTGACAACATCATGCTAACATATTTAGACAAATTATGTTGTTTCATATTCATATCATGCTAATAAGAACTCATATGTTACATTTTTCTATTCCAAATTTATAAGAAACATAATATTCTCACGATATTATGTTTCTAGTTTTATTTTATCATTATATCTTAAAAATCTCTACAGTAAAAACATAACTTATAACCCATAGTTGCAACTTAAAGTGATACGCATTTTTTGTCTTAATTGTTCGAAGAAGCCTTTGTTGAGGTCTGTATATCATCTCTTATATTTATTTGTGATATGGCTCATTGTTAATTATTCTAAAAGAACGATAAATTTGTTCTAGTAGTATCATCTTCATTAATTGATGTGGAAAAGTTAGTTTAGAAAACGATAGTCTAAGATTAGCTTTATCTAATAAATGATTAGATAAACCTAAAGAGCCACCAATAATAATAGCAATATCGGATGATTGGTATGAAAAAATATCATTGATTGTATTTGCTAATTTAACACTATCAAATTGTTTCCCGATAATATCTAAAGCAATAATATATTCCTTATCTATTCTAGATAGAATCTTTTCAGCTTCTTTTTCTTTAATAATTTCTATTTCATTTCTAGATAGATTTTCTGGTGCTCTTTCATCATTGACCTCAATCATTTCTAATTGAACGTATCTAGATAGTCTTTTTTTATATTCATCAATACCGTCTCTTAAATATTTCTCTTTAATTTTACCTACAGTAATCAACTTAATTTTCATTAAAACCAACTCTTTTCATTTTATTAATACATTTGATATTGAATAAGACGATTATTCGTCTCCGTGTCTTTTTTTATAAGCTCTGGGATGTGCTTTTAGGTATTCATCTTGTAATTTCTCTTTTGATATTTTTGTATAAATTTGTGTTGTTGATAAAGAAACATGGCCTAATAATTCTTGGACCGACCTTAAATCAACTCCCCTATTTAACAAGTGAGTCGCAAAGGAATGTCTAAAAGAATGGGGCGATAAACTCATTGCAGATGCTTGTTTTTCTAACTCTTTATTTAAGATAACTCTAACACCTCTTGGTGTTAAAGGCGTCCCTTTATAATTAAGTAATAAAATATTTGAATGATCTTCATGTTTTAAAGCAAGTTCAATTCTGGCTTCTGATAGGTAATCCTTGATTGCTTTTAAGGCATAATCATGGACAGGAACGATTCGATCAACTGAACCTTTACCATGGATAACAATCTCATGAGTTACAAAATCAATATCACCTATAATCATATTAGTTAATTCTGAAACCCTCAAGCCACAACCATACAAAAGTTCAAAGAGTACTCTATTTCTCATGCCTAAGGCTGTTGAAGTATCAATATTATTTAAAAATGTTAACATCTCATCTTCATAGATGAATTTGGGTAATGATTTTTTTACTTTTGGCAAGTCAACATTTTCAAAAGGGTTCTCTGTTAATAATTCTTCCTCTAATAAATAATCATACATTGATTTAACACTGCTTATTTTTCTTCGAATAGATTTAGGATCATACCTGTGATGTAAACTTGCTACATAGAATTTAGCAATCCTATGTGTAATAAAGCTCAAATCACCCAAATCTTCGTTGGTTAAAAAATGAATCAATGAGTCTATATCATTGATATAAGCTGTGACTGTATTATCCGAATACTTCTTTTCATTTTTTAAATAATCAAAATAACGAGTTCTTAAATATTTATTTGTCAATTTCTCCATTTTCTATTAACCCTTCAATAGCTTCTATAGCTCTATTTGCATAGAGCATTTTTCTTTCCTTCTTCTTATGTTTAAATTCTAGATCAGGAAACAATCCAAAATTTGTGTTCATTGGTTGAAAACTATCCACAGATGCATTTGCAATATAGTGTGCTTGAGAGCCAATTGCTGAAACCTCAGGCATTTTTAATAAATCAATATCACGAATATACCTTGCCATATTAATACCCGCTACTAAACCTGAAGCAATGGATTCAACATATCCTTCAACACCACTTAACTGACCAGCAAAGAACAAATCTTCTCTATCTTTCGATTGATAATATTCATTGATTGAGTTTGGTGCATTGATATAAGTATTTCTATGCATAATCCCATAGCGAATGATGTTGGCTTTTTCTAAACCAGGAATCATTCTAATAATTCTTTTTTGTTCTGGAAATGTTAAGTGAGTTTGAAAGCCAACAATATTGTACATGGTTTTCTTTAGATTATCTTGTCTTAATTGAACAACTGCAAAAGGTCTCTTTTGATCTTCTAAACCAAGCCCAACAGGTTTCATAGGTCCAAATAATAGTGTTTTATAACCACGTTTAGCAATTTCCTCAAACGGCATACAACCTTCAAAAACTTTCATTTCAAAATCTTTTATATCCGCGGTTTGTGCATTTATTAATGCTTCATACCAACGAGTATACTCTTCTTCATTCATTGGACAATTAATGTAATCAGCTTCGCCCTTATCATATCTGCTTTTATAATAAGCTTTATTCATATCAATAGATTCAGCTTCAATCACAGGTGCAATGGCATCAAAGAAATAAAGCATATCTTCACCTATAAATTCCCTAATATCTTCAGCTAATCCCTGATGGGTTAATGGTCCTGTTGCTAATATGGTTGGACCAACTGGGATTTCAGTAACTTCCTCATGAACGATTTCAATTAATGGGTTATTGCTTAACTCATTTGTAATATATTGAGAAAACAAATCTCTATCAACTGCTAAAGCATTACCTGCAGGTACGCAGTATTTATCAGCAGCATTAATTACTAGGGAATCTAACTTCCGTAACTCTGCTTTCATTACACCAGCAGCATTCATCATAGAATCTGACCTCAATGAATTTGAACAAACTAATTCTGCAAATCCTTCTAAATTTTGTGCAGGTGTTTTCTTTAACTTTTTACTTTCATATAACTTTACTTTTATATTTCTCTTCGCTAGCTGATAAGCCGCTTCTGAGCCAGCCAAACCAGCGCCTATTACATTTACTATCATTGTATTTCACCTCGTAATCTATTATAACATAAAAGAAAAAAACGGATGAAGTCATCCGTTTAGTTTTTCTCTTATCACAATTGGTTTAGCTTGAAGATCAATCATCCCATTTTCAACTTTGATAATTTTCTTATCTAAGTAGTTTCTATAACGTCCATCTTTCAAATAAACTTTTAATCTTCCTTTTCTTTTTTCTAAGTTAAATATACCATGATATGCATTTTTATCATTTTCAAAAGTTTGATAAGCAACACCTTGATCATCGCGCATATGAACACCATATCTACCACTAGCAAATACTTTTCTTGTTTTAAGTTTTGCTAGTTTTTTTATAAAGTCTGATATATCAGTGGTTTTATTAAAAACATCTTTTTCATGTAATGATGGTAACCTATCTGAAGTAAATTCCTGTCCAGCATAAAGTAAAGTTGCTCCTTTTTGGAAGAACAAAAATCCAGTCCAATTTAAAATCCTATCCAAATCACTATCTAATCTTGCAGCAATTCTTTCTGAATCGTAAGTTTCAATATGATGTAGTTTCACGTAGTTGGTCGGATATATTTCTTCTTGTCTTCTAAGACCTTCAATATAAGTTCTTAATGGGCCTTCACCCTTTAAATAGGCTTTTTGATCAGGTTCTACATCTAAATCTTGAGCCATATCAAATTCTTGATATAATTCTGCTTCTGATAAACAGTTTAATCCCATATCTCTTAATTGCTTACAGTGTTTACCTCTAATACTTTCACTTAACCAAATAAAGTTTCTATTGAATTTTTTAACCTGTCTTCTGGCCATTTTCCAAAAATCTAAAGGTATCATAGAAGCGGTGTCTACTCTAAAGCCATCAATACCCATTCTTGTATAATCAACAAGAATATTTAGTAATTCAAACCATAAAGCTTTATCAGATGAAAAGTTGAAATCATAAACATCGGTCCATTTATTTACCTTGCTTGTTGATTGTCCTTCATCATCTTTAAAATACCATTCCGGATGGTTACGATGATAATATGAGTCTTTGGCTGTATGATTGTACACAATATCCATCATCAGTTTCATCTTTTTATCATGAACCGCTTCAATCAATGCTTCAAAGTCATCTTTTGTTCCAAGTTCTTCTCTTATTGCATTATAGTCTTTAATTGAGTATGGAGAACCTAATGTACCTATTCTATCAACTTCGCCGATAGGATGGATTGGTAAAAGCAAAATCACATCTACACCCAATTCCTTGATACGATCCAAGTCTTTTATAATCGCTTTAAAATTACCTTCTTTAGAAAAATTTCTTACATATATTTGATAAAACACCAAATTTCTTAACTTTATATTAGTCTTTCTCATAATAACCTCCGATTATCTATAATTTTACTATATTTATCAGTATTTGTCCATTTATGAAAAAAAAGGATTCACGAATGTGAACCATTTTTTAGTTGTTTCATTAGTTTTTTAATTTGGTTGGCTGTGTAATCAGATATAACATGTTCCATACCACAAGCTTCGTCTTCAGCTTGTTCTGGTTTAACCATTAATATATCAATTAAAAATGCTTTAAGCAACTCATGTTTATCAAGTATTTTTTTTGATACCTCCAAGCCTTCTTCTGTCAAAGTTATGTTTCCATAAAGCGCTTTGGTAACTAAATTCTTATCAATTAAGGAGTTTACAGCATTATTAACACTTGCCCTAGAAACATTTAAGTGATTCGCTAGGTCAATTGACTTAACATCTTTTCCTCCAAACATATAAATAGTCTCCAAATAATTTTCTAAAGATTCTGAATAACGTTTAGTTTTCATGGTCTTTGTTCTCCTTTTCAATTTGTTCTTTATATTCTTCATACATTGGCAGTGAACATCCACTATTTGGAGTACAACCATCACAGGTTGCACAAGCACTTCCTTTTTGTTTAATCCACTTCCTAATCATAAATATAACAAAAATAATAACCAGAACTGTAAAGATTATTGAAAGAACCGTTCCTAAATCTCTAGAACCTATTTGATATATTGCCATTGCAAGTAAATAGGCAACCACCATTTCATATACTAAAGTAAATACAAACCATTTGGTTGAATTTAACTCTCTTTTTAAGGCAGATACTGCAGCTATACATGGAATCGCTAATAAAGCAAACACCATAAATGCGTAGGCTTGAATAGGTGTAAATGCAGCTCGAATTGCAGGATACAATGCTGATCCATTTTCAACAACATCTCCTGTCACGCCATATAAAATACCCAATGTCCCTACAACACTTTCTTTGGCAACAAAACCTGATAAAATCGCAACAGTTGATCGCCAATCATTAAATCCTATAGGTTTAAAAACGGGTAATATAGCTCTACCTATATGTCCTAAGAAACTTTGTGATATTTGATCATCAGTTAATAATTTGAATTGACCATCAACGATACCAAAATAACTTAAAAACCAAATAATAATAAAAGATGCTAAAAGAATCGTTCCTGCTTTCATTAAGAAATCTTTTGAACGTTCCCAGGTATGTAACCAAGTATTTTTAACTGTTGGTTTTCTATATTGAGGTAATTCCATAATATAGTTGGCACTAGCTGATTTAAAGATGGTCTTTTTAAATAATATGGCGGAAAGGATCGCCACTAAAAGACCAATTAAATACATTGAAAATACAACGATATAAGAACCGTTCATAAATAGAGCCCCTGCGAAAACCCCATATATTGGCGCTTTTGCACCACAAGAAACAAAAGGAATAATCATAGATGTAATTTTTCTATCTTCGTCTTTGTCCAATGTTCTTGTTGCTGTAATGGCAGGCACTGAACAACCAAAACCAATCAACATCGGTATGAATGATTTCCCACTTAAACCAAATCTTCTTAAAGCACGATCCATAATAAACGCTGCTCTAGACATATAACCAGAATCTTCTAAAACAGCCATTGCCAAGAATAGTATCATAAGTTGTGGCAAGAAACCAACAACTGCAGCTAACCCACCAAAAACACCTTTAGTAATTAGACTTGAAATATATGGACTCATTCCCAATGAATCAATTCCGTTAATGATAAAAATAAAGAATTGATCTATTAACCATACAAATTGATCAGTAATATAAGTTCCCAAAGGCCCAAATGCTAGAAAGAATACACTGAACATAATCATAGCAAATATCGGTAATCCAAAATACTTATGGGTCAATATTTTATCAATTTTATCAGTTGTCGTTTCTTTTATTAAATCATTTCTTTCATAAGTGTTACTGATTAGTTTTATTATTTTATTATATCTTGCATCAGGCAAAACCATATCTATATCAAGTTCAAAGTCATTTTTAGCATCATGATATAGTTTAATGAGTTTTGGTTGATCTTTTTCATCAACATCTGTATGCACTAATGTATCTAATCCATCTTCGAAAAATCTTATTGATAGAAATCTATCATTTATATAATGATTGAAATCTTCTATTACTTTTTCTATTGCATCATTATATTGAACTGAAGATCTTGTTTGGTGAATATTAAAAGTCTCAACTTCATGTATCAATTTTTCAATACCAATTTTTTTGCTAGCTGAGATAGGCACAACAGGCACACCAAGTTCTTTTGAAAGAGCTTCGTGGTCAATAATTTCCTTATTTTTATCAATAATGTCCATTCCATTCAAAGCAATTATGATTGGAATATTAGAATCTAATAATTGATAAGTTAAAAATAGGTTTCTTTCTAAACTACTAGCATCGACTATATTGATAATTAAGTCCATTTCTCTGTCCATAATATAATTAGATGCTATTTCTTCTTCTAGGGATATTGTAGACAATGAATAAATCCCTGGTAAATCTACGATATCTGCTTGTATTTCTTTGGATTTAAGTTTACCTATTTTTTTCTCTACAGTTACTCCCGGCCAATTACCTACTGTTTGATTGGCACCAGTTAACTGGTTATATAAAGTTGTTTTTCCTGCATTTGGGTTTCCTATTAAAGCAATATTCATTATTTGTCGACCCTCTCTACATGAATGGTTCTAGCTTCTGCCTTTCTTAAGGTTAAAGAATAACCTCTTACAATAATTTCAACTGGATCACCCAGTGGAGCAGTTTTCTTCAAATATACCTTTGTTCCTATGATTAAACCCATATCAATAATGCGTTTTCTCAAATTATTAGATTTAATATTTTTTATCACACAAAATTCTCCTGGTTTAATGTCTTGTAATGTCATAGTACCCTCACATTGTTAGATTTAACTAACATAGTTTTTAAATAAAAAGCCACATGTTAGCTACGCATAACATTATAGCTTCTTTTTTATAAACAGTCAACCAATTTTAAGTTCTAATTAATTAGATACTTATCATTAAATTCTTTTAATACACTAAAATATTCAGATTGATTTTGATAGTAACTTCTTGCATGATAAGCATTCTTTTCTGCTAGAAATAACATTTTCTTACCCGAATATGATTCATACATATCAACTGTGTGTTGGTAAGGTATAAAATCATCTAATTTACCATGGACAAACAAAATTGGTATATTGGCCTTTTCAATAGATTTTATCGGTGAAACCTTAGTTAAATTGCTTTTTGATATAAACCATACAAACATATTCACAACAACATAGAATAATCTAGGTGATAGTTTTCTTGATTTTATTTGTGATTTTATTAAAAACTTCAAATCTTTAAATCCAGCATCACTAATAACAAACTTGACTCTATCATCATCTGCTTGTTCTAATAAGCAAGTCGCAGAGCCCATTGACTCTCCATATGTTCCTAAAAATATACCATCACCATATTTTTTATAAACATAAGAAATCACAGTTTTCAAATCATGTTTTTCATGAAATCCTAATGTAGTATTATTACCACCACTGGCTCCATGAAATCTTTGATCATACATCACAACATTATAGCCAAGTTTTATCATCATCTTAGCATATTTAATAGTACCATGATGAGAGTAAGTGTAACCATGTGACATTACTACAAAACGCTTACTATCTTTATATTCAATGAGTTCATATAGTTGAAGTGAATAACCAAACTTAGATTTTATATGATATTTGGATGTTAAATGATCGTTTAGATAAGGAATTAAACTAGGATCCCTTTGCGACTCTTCAACCATTGTTTCACTAATTCTTTTTATATTAGGTGTCACTATCATTATAGCAATCTGTAATCCGATATAAAGCCATAACAAAAATAAAAATGTAACAACAAAAATCAAATACCCATACCACTCCATCATAAACCTCGCTTCATTAAATCAATATCACTATTTTAAAACTAATTTTTTCACTTTAACTCTTTCTATTCTCATAAAGATATATACAAAGACAATAGAAATCACGAGAGCTTTAAATATTGTAGAAATATTCAAAGACCACCAAATACCTCTTTCTAATAAATCGCCTGTTAAATATAAAACCAAAGGTATTCTTAAACTGTTCCCTACAATACCTATTATAGAAGGAATATAGCTTTTTGCAATACCATTAAAGAATCCTGTACCAACCCCTTCAATAATCATAAAGACTTGTGAAATACTAATGATTTGCAAATATACAATACCATGTTGAATTGTTGCTATTTCGTCTAGGAAAATCCTCATTAAAGAGCCCGGAAGGAAATATAAAAGTGCGGTCACAACCAACGAATAAGGTACTAGAATCATCAAAGCATAAAAAACCGATTTTCTCACGCGATCAAAGGCCTTAGCACCAAAGTTTTGACCTATAAAAACAGTTAGAGCGGTCTGGAACCCACTGGCAATCATCCAAGTCAATTGTTCAACTTGAACACCAATTCTTTGTGCAGCAACAACATCTTCACCAAACAAATAGATTTGTCTAGCAATATAAATTGCAATCAAAGTAAAAAACATACTTTGAGTTCCTACTGGCAAACCTATTTTTACTATTTTTTTCATTGCGTCTAGATTAAAATTCTTAATATGGAATACTTTCACTTCAGGATTCAACTTCTTATAGACAATAAAAAAGATAATTAAGGTAATAATTTGTGATGTAACAGTTGCTATAGCTGCACCACTAAGCCCCATTCTAAATACTAAGATAAACAATGGGTCTAATATAATATTGAAAATAAATCCAGCAGCTAAAATCATTAAATTAATCTTTGTTTGACCTAATCCTTCATTAATAGAAACAAAGCCATGAACTATAAATTGAACAAAGATAAAACCACCAATAATCGGTATATAATCCATAGCATATTGAATAATGGTTTGAGAACTAATATTAAATATCGATAGATACTGCCTTGTAAATAAGATAGTTAAAACAGAAAAAATTATTCCTAAAGTAGCTTGTAGCAACAAACCATTTGTTGCATAGACATTTACTTTATGAAGTTCATCTCTCCCAACCGCATGAGAAACACGTACACTTGTTCCTATCTTGGATATTAATATTACACCAAAACAAAACCAAGTTAAATAAGAGGCTGTCCCAACTGCAGCAACTGCAGATGTTTCAGACAAACCAATGGTATCCACTTGGCCAATCCAAAAAATATCAGTTAAATTATAGGCCATCTGGCTTAAGGTTGTTAGTAAAATAGGAATCGCAAGATAAACCAGTTTTTGAAGGATCGGCCCTTGCGTTACGTTGTAAATTTTCTTCATAGTCACTCTAAAAAGAAACCCCCTAGAGGAGTTTCTTCCTTTCTTTATTTTTCTAAAAAGTATGTTGCTTCCATATCAGCAGTTGATAATGCAAAAGCCAACGGGAATTGTGAAAACGCCTTGCCTACATTAAAAACTTCCTCATTACCAGAAAAGCCCATATGATAGCGAATAGCAAAAGCTTCATCTCTGGTTAATTTCATAAAGCCAGAGATTATATAAACTGATTTTTCACCATGTCCATATGGCAAATCATCTTCAAAGTTATAAGATGGTACTTGTATCCACTTACCCTGATCATTCTTTTTATTTCTCGTGGATTTTTGATACACATTCACTTTGCAAATATCATGCAATAAAGCAACAATTGCAATGCTTTCATCACTAAATGACAAACTATAAATTTCCTTAACACGTGGTCTTTCTAAATATGCTTTTAAACATTCATAAACATTTAGAGAGTGTTTGACTAACCCACCTGGCTCTGATAAATGAAATCTGGTTGAACAAGGTGCTTCAAAAAAATCACTTTTATTAGATACTAAATAATTAAGTAATTCTTCGGATCCTTCTCTTTTAATATGTTTCTTATACAAATCAACAAAGGTTTCTTTATCCATTACAATTCCTCGCAGTAAATAGCAGTCCCCTCAACATCATATATTTTATCTTCAAACATAACTGGTACTTCTACATTTGCTATATCTTTAACAATATATAAATCTGTTGTTTTTAGGTCTCTAACAAAATATCCCACACCCACTTCATTATCTTCTTTATGTCCATATAAAACGTAAACATAGTCATCCTCATAAACTTTGGCGTGGGTTGCTGTTAGTTCATTAATAATATTTGATTCGACTTTATGTTCAGTGATGATAAATTTATGTGGATTCTCTAATTGGAATCTTCTTTTTAACTTATCTTTTAAAATAGTATCTTTAATCTTGTTTTTAGTATTATCGATGACTTCATTGGTTTTTTCAACCAATTTAACACCTTTTTCTTTAAGGTATTTAGTGAATTTTTCCATGGTATTCTCCTTAAAATAACCCGATTATTTTTTGGTCTTTTACATCCATATTTTCATATGCACCATGTCTTGGCAAACCAGGCATTGTCATAACTTTACCTGTCAATGCCACAATAAATCCTGCACCAATTGATGGTTTAAATTCTCTAACTGTAATTCTAAATCCAGTAGGTCTACCTTTCAACTTCTTATTATCTGATAATGATAATGGTGTTTTTGCCATGCATATGGCTAATTTATCCCAACCATTTCTATTAAACGATTCAATTTGTTCGTTTGCTTTATCACTAAAGTCCACACCATCTGCGCCATATATTTTCTTAGCAATTGTTTCTACTTTTTCTTTTATTGACATATCTAATGGATATAAAGGATTGTTATTAACTGGTGCTTCTTTCTCAGTTAATTTTATAATTTTTTTAGCTAAATCTAATCCTCCTTCACTTCCCTTAGCAAACACCTCAGATAGTGAAATTGGATGATTATTTTCTTTTGCCCACTTAAGTAAAGCATCAATTTCATTTTCAGTATCCTTTGGAAAACGATTAATTGCAATAACATATGGTCTATTGAAGTTTTTAACTGAGTCTATATGTTTTTCTAAATTAACAATACCTCTTTTTAAAGCATCTACATCTTCTTGGTCTAAAACATCATCATCAGCATCTCCATGTAGTTTTAAAGCTCTTATACTTGCGACAATGACTACAGCTGAAGGCATAGTATCCATTGCTCTCATCTTAATATTCATAAATTTTTCCATACCTAAGTCAGCACCAAATCCAGCTTCAGTTACAACATATTCACTCACTCTAGAGGCAAAATCAGTTGCAATGATTGAATTTGCACCATGGGCAATATTCGCAAATGGTCCCCCATGAATTAAGGCAGGAGTTTTCTCTAAGGTTTGTACTAAATTCGGCTTGATAGCATCTTTTAATAACATGGTCAATGCACCTTCGACTTTTAAATCTTTAACTGTCACGGGCTCATCTTTTGTGTTATATGCTACAACCATGTTGGCTAATCGTTCTTTTAAATCATCTAAATCTTTTGACAAACATAAAACAGCCATAACTTCTGATGCAACTGTAATATCAAATCCATCATAACGCGGAACTTCTCTTTTTAAAGACAAAGCAACGTGAACTTTTCTTAATGCACGATCATTCATATCTAAAACCCGACGCCAAATAACTTTTTCAGGGTCAATATCTAAAGCATTGCCTTGATATAAGTGATTGTCAATCACAGAAGAAATTAAGTTATTCGCAGATGTAATTGCATGAATATCCCCTGTAAAGTGAAGGTTAATATCTTCCATCGGAACAACTTGAGAATAACCACCGCCCGCAGCGCCGCCTTTCATCCCCATCACTGGTCCTAATGAAGGCTCTCTTAAAGCAATCATAGTTTTGTAGTCTAATGAACTTAAGGCATCACCCAAACCAATAGTGGTTGTTGATTTCCCCTCTCCTGCTTTAGTTGGATTGATTGCAGTTACTAAAATGATTTTTCCTCTTTGATTGTTTCGATAGCGATTAATCGCATCAAAACTTATTTTCGCTTTGTAATTTCCATAAAGTTCTAAATCTTCAGGTTTTAAATCAATTTTCTTCGCAATTTCAGTAATATTATCCATTTTTGCTTCTTGAGATATCTGTAAATCTGTTAACATAATCATTCCTCCTTATTTTCTTTCTAAAATAGTGATACTATCGATACGAGAAGTTTGTGGGAATAAATCCACTGGCATTATCCTTCTCACTTTGTAATTTAACATCAACTTATCCATATCCTTTGCCAATGTAGATGGATTCTCAGAAATATATACAAGCTGCATTGGTTTAAACTTATTAATTAAATCTATTGTTGTTTTACTTAAACCATATTTAGGTGAATTCAATAAAACAACATCAATATCCACTTTAGATTTAAATAGTTTTGGCAGAGCACCTTCAACATGATCTTTGATAATTTCAATGTTTTTAGCCCCTAAATTATCAATATTATGCTTTCCATCCTCTATTGATGCTTCTGAATAATCAATTGCATAAAGTTTATTAACATATTTAGCGAAATATAAAGAAGTTACAGTAGATAAATCATATAAATTTAAGACTGTATCATCATAAGATAATCCAGTATATTTTAAAATCATTGCATTCATTTTTTCATGGACTGGCAAATTAATCGGAAAAGTACCATTCGGACTAATAGAAACATCTAAACCATGATATGTAGTAGATATTGTCTTAACTCCAGCCAATAAACTAATTGGGTTGTACAGAATTAATTTACTATCAGGATTATAAATACTATAACTAACCGATTTTATTGATTGGAACGTTTCCATCATTTCTTCAGCAATCATTTTTAAGACTTTATCTTCTTCCCTGACAACCATAATCACACTTGCACTATCAGTGTCTTTAAAATATCTTATAACCAAGTTATACAAAATGCCCTCTTTATTTCTTAAATCATAGGCTTTTAATTTATGCCTTCTAAACAATTTTAAACATAATTGGCTAATTTGATTGATTTCATTATCGTTCACAATACAATCATCAATATATACAAAGTGATTTGTCATTGGTTTAAAATAACCTAAAGCAATACCAAAGTTCGTATTCCTAATGACCCATTCTTGATAATTACGGTAATGGTAATCTTTATGGTTGGTTAAAGTCATGTCAATTGTATCTTTTACATTATTTAAACTTGTGTAACGTTTAAACGATTGTTCAAGAATTAATTGCTTAATTTTTAACTGCTCCTTATACTCAATATGCTGTAAAGCACAATGTCCACACTCATCATAAAATTTACAAGGTGGCAATACCCTCTTTTTAGATTCCCTCTCAATATCAATGATTTTCGCGATGGCATAATTATCAAATACTTGAACCACCTCAACATTAACAACTTCTTTTCTAATCGCACCCGGCACAAAAACAGCCACTCGATTGAAATATCCTATGCCTTCACCATTAATACCTTGTTTTCTAATATTTAATTTTAATTTTTGTTTTTCAATTAGTTTCATTTTATTAACTCCTACCCTTATTATAACAAAATACACTGTAAATTAACACTCTTTAAAAACACAAAAAAAAACAAGATATTAAATCTTGTTTTTATGTTTTTAAATCATAACCCTCAACATACTCCTTAACCATTTGTTTGACACCTAAGTTATCTAAGGTCTCAAATATCTCAAGTATGTTGGCGATTTCAATATTCATGTCTTTTTTACAAGATAATTTTTCAATGTATATTTTTTCGTTGGCTGTGGTGATTTGTCCATTATCTTTATCCACAAGTAATTCTTCGAATAGTTTCTCACCCGGTCGTAAACCAATAATTTTTATGTCTATATCTTCAAAAGGCTTTAATCCAGATAATTTAACCATCTTTATGGCTAAATCATATATTTTTACAGGTTCGCCCATATCCAATATAAATATCTCTCCACCTTTAGCAAAGACCGCTGATTGTAAGATCAAGCTACTTGCTTCAGGAATAGTCATAAAATATCTGATAATTCTTTTATCAGTTAAAGTAATTGGCCCGCCGTTTTCAATTTGCTTAGTGAATAAAGGAACCACTGACCCATTTGATCCAAGAACATTACCGAATCTCACTGCAGAATAAGAAGTTTCACTACGGCTATCAAATGATTGAATAATCATTTCCGCAAAACGCTTTGTTGCTCCCATAACATTGGTCGGTCTTACTGCTTTATCAGAAGATACCAATACCATTTTTTTGACATTATAAATATCACTTAATCTACATACATTATAAGTTCCCAATATATTGGTACGAACTGCTTCTACAGAAGACTCTTCCATCAAAGGAACATGTTTATATGCAGCCGCGTGAAATACTAAATCCGGTTTGTATCTTTCAAAAACTGATTCTAATCTTTTAAAATTATATACTGATCCTATTAAGACATTAATTTCAACGTGATGTTTCATCTCTTGAAATTTCATTTTCAATTCACTTTGAAGATCATAAACGCCATTTTCATAAATATCAAATAGAACAACAAACCCAGGTTGGTACTCAACGATTTGTCTGACCAGTTCAGAACCAATTGACCCGCCTGCACCAGTCACTAAAACTACCTTATCATGGATAAACTGATAGATACCAGTTGTATCTAATTTAACAGTTTCTCTTGATAATAAGTCCTCAACATTAACATCTAATATTTTATTAGGCTGATTTTTGTGATATTCAGATAGTTTTGGAATCCTTTTAATAGTAACAGGTCTTTCAGAAATGATGTTAATAATTTCTTGGAATCTTGATCTATCAATATTAGATATCGCAACAATAACTTCTTGAATTGCAAATTCATCAATCAATTTTGGAATTTTTCTTATTGGACCGAATATCTCATAGCCAGATAACAAATTTCCGATTTTACTCTCATCATCATCCACAAAAGCTATTGGCTGATTAAAAATTTGTGGATTGTTTCTAATCTCATTTAAAACAATCTTCCCTCCAGGTCCAGCACCAACTATTAAAGTTCTTTTCCCTGCTGTATAAAAATGATTTGGCATCATGACTTTAATTAATCGCCTAATAATTCTTGGTGTGACTGCTATGAATATTTCAAACAATGTAGTAAAGATAAAGAAAATTTCTGGAATAAACTCAAAACGAGGTATTGCTAAAGTAATAACGGCAATAATAATATTAGAAATAGTAATATGCCAAGAAATTTTAACAACTTCGTCTAAACCAACATTTACAAGTAATAGATGATAAATTCTAAAAACAAAATAATAAATTAGTTTTAAAACAATAACCAGTGGCAATATAATAAAAGCCATTTTATAATCAAAGTCACTATTGATATATAACCTTAAAATAGTAATGGCAATGGTATAGGTAAAAGCAATGCCTAAGGCATCAATAAACATGAAATTAAGTTTTGACTGATTCATTAAATAATTCCTGGTCTTATTAATTAATTTAACCATATTATATCCCACCCGTTCTAAAAGATTTTATCATATAAAAATCTAATCTTCAATCAAATCTTCTGTTTTACTTCAAAATAAAATGCGACACCATCTTCTTTATTAACAACATCGTAAGAATAATCCATTGTATCTAGAATTGTCTTACATATAGCTAACCCCAATCCATGCCCACCATATGACCGAGTTCTAGCCTTATCAACCTTATAAAAACTATCCCACAGATTTTTAGTATCTTCTTTAGGTACATTTTGACCTGAATTGTAGACATACAATCTAATGGTTTCATTGTTTTTGGATTTTGTATAAATCGATAACTTATTTGGTGGTTCTATATGATTTAGTGCATTATTAATAAAATTCACTAATACAGTCTGAAGTTGTTCATAGTCAGAATGCACTATTAAATCTTCAACTTCCATATATAAGCTTATTCCCTTTTCTTTTAACTTAATAGAAAACAACTTAATAGTGTTATCAACAAGGTCTTTTATTGAAAAATTTGTTTTTCTAATGGTAATTTTACCATTCTCTATTTGCGACATATTTAACATTTCTCTTACCAATTTATTCATGATATTGGTTTCATCAACAATGATGTCCAAATATGCCTGTTTGTCTTCTTCAGAAATATCATCTAATTTAAGGGCTTCGGAATAACCCATAATCAATGATAGAGGTGTTTTCAACTCATGTGATGCACTTGCTACAAACTCTTTTCTTTTCTCTTCAACTTGCGTTTTGTATAATATTTCTTCAGCAAGTCTTTCATTAGAAATTTTTAATTTCTCCATGGCAGCTTTCAGTTCATCGCTCATTTTATTTACACTTTTTGCAAGTTCACCAATCTCATCATCAGTCACAACTTCTACTTTATTTGAAAAATTTAGGTTTGCAATTTCATTGGCGACTTGATTAATCTCCAAGATTGGATTGGTCAGGCGATAACTAATAAAATACATAACAAATCCAGAAATTACCATAAAAAACATACCGACTATTACTGTAAAAGAATTAAAGATCCATATGTTATCATTTATAGATTGTTCAGTAATGGTATTAAAATAGTATATATAGCCTTCATCTTCTAAAGGAACAGCAACAAAAAGTCCAATGATATCATTTTCCTCTTCATCCAAAGAAAATAAATAAGCATCATATTGTTCACCATCAATATCTGTTGGGCTCGCTATATTAAATTCACCACCAACTTGTTGGTATTGATTATAGTGATAAACAAATCTAATAATGTTTGTTCGATAAATTGAATATGGGTTACCATGAAGACGCTCATATACTCCTTGCGAGTTTACCAGCGATTCATAATCTAAATTAGGATCTATGATACTCTCTTGGATAACAACATGTACATCAACATTATATTTACTTTCAATTCTTAATAACTGATTGCTCAAATTTGTGTCTTTATAATCTATTATTTTCATCTCTTCAAAAGCTTCGGTTAATGTTTCATTTTTTCTAAATGTATAGTAATTTTTTAAGACTGTACTATTAATTATCAAAAGCCCAGCGATGAAAGCTAGAATAGACCCATATGTGAGTAAAAATAGTTTACTTCTCAGTGATGAATTCATTCTCTAAATCCAATCTATATCCAACACTTCTAACTGTTGAGATATAATAAGCATATTCTCCTAACTTGGCTCTTAATTGCTTAACATGCGTATCTACAGTTCTTAAATCACCAAAATAATCATAATTCCAAACTGCATTTAATATTTTATCTCTTGATAATGCGATACCTTTATTATTAATAAAATACCTTAAGAGTTCAAATTCCTTTGGTGTTAAATTAATTTTATCTTTATCTATATATACTTGTCTAGATGCCAAATCCATACGTATAACACCAAAATCTAAAGCATCCTCATTATCTTCATCGTTATTTAAAATTTTATTAATTCTAGCCATTAAAACACTTGGTGAAAAAGGCTTGGTCACATAATCCTCGGCCCCAAGTTTAAAACCCTTTAATTGGTCATATTCATCACTTCTAGCAGTTAACATGACCACAGGTGTTGTCATATAATCACGGATGCTTTCTAAAACATACCACCCATCATATTTAGGCATCATGACATCTAGAATAATCAAATCCACTTTAACTTCTGAATCAAACAATAAATCCAATGCCTCTTCTCCATCTTTAGCTTCTATGACCTCATAGTCTTCTCTTTTCAAAAAATCAACAAGTAGTTTTCGTATTCTAAACTCATCATCCACAACTAATACACGCTTTTTACTCATAAAAACATCACCTTTCTAAGTAAAAGATAATTCAACATACAAGACATTGAATTATTTTTTGAATATATTTTGATTATTAAATATTTCATTAGCTTGCTCTTGAGAAAACTTCTTCTCAATATATTTATAAGCTTTGATAAAATGATTTTCATGTATAGCATGAGAATCGGTCGCAATAAAATCAACTAAATTTTTCTTTAATAATTTTTTGATAAATCGCTTGCTTGAAAAGCCACCTCGTCCAAGTACGGCATATGCATTAACTTGAATCAAAGCACCTATTTTTCTTAACACTTTTATATCTTCTAATTTTGATAAATTCTTATATCTTTCAACATGGGCAATAATAGGTTTGTAGCCCTTTGAAACCATATTATGAATTGCCTCTGTAATATTGTACGTAGATTCATTAATAGAAAACTCTATTAAATAGTAATTGTTTATCAAGGGTAAAACCATTTGATTCTCAATATTTTTCAAAGTATCTTTATCATAATAAATTTCATTTCCTAAATATAATGAAACATCAATTGATAAATCTTTCACTTTACTTTTCAACTCAGAAAAAATCTTATTGTTTTCACTAACAGAAGATAAATAATTTCTATTTCTATAATAATGAGGTGTAACAAAAATATGATTGATGCCCTGACTAAAAAGCGACTTAATAATCTCGATTGATTCATCAAAATCATCAACCCCATCATCCACAAACGGTAATAAATGTGTGTGAATATCAATCATTGTATTATTTACTCCTCTTCCTCTTCTATTTCACGGTAGTAATAGTTATAATTGTATCCAGAAATTTTAGGATTTACATTGGCAAAAACAGTTCCTAAAATATTTGCTTTTTTATCTTTTAACTGTTCCAAAGCAACTTTAGCTTCATCTTTTTTTGTTTGATTATATGCGACAACGAAGATAACGCCATCAACGATCTTAGAAATCACAAAAGCATCTGTCACCGACAATACTGGTGGTGAATCAACAATAATAACATCATACATTGTTTTAAGTTTTTCTATCATATCTAATGTCTTCTTTGATTGCAAGACAATATGAGGGCTTGATATACGTTCGCCTGATAAAATCAAGTCAATATCTCCATCTCCTTTTAGGATAATATCTTCAATATTTTTATCACCAACAATATAATCATAAAAACCAATATCATTTGCCTTATGAAAGGCACGGTGAATTTTTGGTCTTCTTAAATCAAGGTCAATAATAATTGTTTTTAATCCTCTTTCAGCATAAACAGCCGCCAAGTTAATAGCGGTAGTTGTCTTCCCATCTTTTGGTGAAGGCGAGGTTGTTTGTAACACTCTAATATCTTGGTCTAGCCCAAGCATACGGATATTAAGTTCTAATTTTCTATAAGCTTCAGCTTCTAAAGAGTTTGGTGTTTCGATAACAACATTTCTATATTCAAAAAATTCCATTATTCCACAACCCTTCTCTCTTTAATCGTTCCTGGTACTGATGCTAAGACTTTTGTATCTAAATATCTTTCTATGTCTTCTGGTGTCTTAAATTTGTTGTTCATAACTTCTTTAATAAAAACAACACCTAAAGCTAAGATACCACCCAAGATAACAGAAATAGCAATGTTTAACACCTTATTTGGTGAAGAAGGGTTCACAGGTTCCCTTGCCGGATCGAGTGGTTCTAAATTATCTCTTAAGAGTTCAAAACTCTGTGCAGATTCAATTGACTTATTCACCAAACTATTGGCAATCGTTTTAGCAAGTACAGGGTCTTCATTTTCAACTAATATATCAATTTTCAAAATTTGGTTTTGCGTTTGAACTGAAATGGAATTTCTTAAATTATTTAAATCTTCAGATTCCAAACCATCCACATCAGCTATAACAGCTTCTAAGACAAGGTCAGAAATCAAAAACTCCTTATAAGTACCTATCAATAAATTCCCAACAGTAATCGCAGATTGTTGATTATTATTAACACTTTCAACATCCACTTGCACCATTAACGATGCATTTGCTGTATATTGTGGTGTCACAATAACAAACGTGTAAACTACACCTAATACAACGGTCCAAAACCCGATAATGATGATAAGTGCAATATTATTTAAAACAATTTTAAATAAATCCCTTATTGATATGCCCTCTTCTTCTTGTTGTACATTTTCTATATATTCATTCATTCTATCTTCTCCTCATACTGTCATTAACGTTATTATATAATACTAGAAACAATAAAACAATAATACAATTCAATTTAATAATTATATAAACCAATAAATAAAGCAGTTAACCCAAATAATAAATTATAGATGTAAAAAAGTCTTAAATTCCCTTTTCTTGTAATAATAAAAATAAATTTTAGCGCGTAATATGTTCCAATAAAACTTACAATCATTGCGGTAAAGTAATATATATAAATATAAGTATTTGCTGGATCAAAATCTATTAAAGTTCTATCGTCAAAAATACCTAAAAAAACAGAAATTAATAATGCACCAATTGATATTGGAATTGATATCATAATTGAAAACTTTAAAGCAGTTTCATGAGATAGTTCTTTTCTAGTTCCAGCAGCTGTTGTAACAGCCAAACGACTAACACCTGGAATCACAGCCAACATTTGAGCTATACCTATATAAATGGATTTTTTATAAGTTAACTTAGTACTTGTAAACAAATCAGTTCTTTTTCTCGCTAAATAAAGAATAGTTGAAGTTATAAGAGCTCCTATCCCAATAATAATCAATATATATTCATCATATAGAATATTATAAACACTAAAAACAACCCCTAAAATTCCAATAGGGATAATGGCTATAATAATATTTTTAACATATTTTAATGATTTTAAATATTCTGGTTTATGATCATTTTTTATTAGATATTTATAACTATTTGATGTCAATTCTACAATCGTTTTTCTCATATATAAAATAATGGCTAATAAGGAACCTAAGTTCACTAAAATTAGGAAAAATAAACCATTATTAAATTCTTCACTTGTAAGATATTGTATAAAAGCCACATGCCCGCTTGATGACACAGGAAGCACTTCTAAAACACCTTGTATTATTCCATAAAAAATATATCTTATTAATTCTAATAATTTCATTGTTTCACTCCTGTTGTATTAAAGTATATAAAGAATTAATGCAAATAAACTAGCACCTAAACAATAAAAACTAAAGTACTTAATTTTTCCTGATCTAAATATGTTATAGATTAATTTATATGCAATATAAGTTGCAACTAAAGCACCAAAAAACGCCAATATATATAAATGCATGTCTCCAAATTTAAATGAAGTTGTCTCACCCTGTATAATATCCATCACCAAAAGAATAATTGAACCAACAGAAACCGGTATATACATGATGAAAGAAAAATCCAAGGTTGAATGAACACTAGCGCCTCTTTTTAATGCAGTAGCACTAGTCATACCTGCCCTTGAAATACCTGGCACCAATGCAATAGACTGTGCAAAACCCATTAATATAATATCTGTCCAAGTTAACTTCTGCCTATTTGATGTAAAAGGTTCTAGTCTTGTTACAAAGTATAAAACACTAGCTGTAAATAATAAACCTATACTAACAAGCAACAAGGCGTGCTCCACCATAAATTCATCAATGGTATCTCCAATAAAAAAACCAATAAAAGCAGCTGGTATAGTTGCTATGATTATTTTCAATCCATATATATAATTTTCTCTTGCTTCTTTTCTTTTTGCCTTATTAAATATGTAAAGAAAAAAATCAATTACAATTCTCCATATTCTTTTCCTATAGATTAATAAGAATGTCACTAAAGAACCTGTATTAACGATTATTAAAAAAATGATACTATCAACAAAGTCAACACTTAACAAGTATTTAGCAATTTCAACATGTCCACTAGAAGAAATTGGTAATACTTCTGTTATACCTTGAACAATACCTAGTATCAAATATTTTAACATCTCTATAAAAGCCAATAAAACCACCGCCGTCTTTAACAAATATAGAGTTATTTTATACTAAAACTAAACTTTTTTCAATCATTTAGAAAAGAAAGCCAAAATAATGGCTTTCTTTAATGTGAAACTATAATTCTGTCATCCATAATCCATGAATATTACAATACTCATAAACCTTCACTGGTTGATCTAAGTCAACATCAAATTCTGCTTCTGGTTTGTCTTTAGGTTCAAAAGTTTTGATTTGGTATCTGTCTCCGTTTTCAATAAAAATCCATTGAATATAATGTTTTTCAGTCATTGGATGTTCAACAGAACCAACTTTCACAGATATTTTGTTATCACCTATTTTTTCAACAACCGGTAAATGTTTTTCATTACCTTCTTCTTCTTTTTTGGGTTCTAATAAGATCATTGGTTGTTTACAGCAATCTAATGGTGAATCCACAGGATAAGTGTAACAAATTCTCTTACATATTTCACAATAATAAATATTCATAAAAAAACCTCCCTTTTTTTATTTCTAATTTCATTCTATCACATAAAATTTACAAATTAAAGGAGGTTTATTATTTCTTAAGTTTTAGTTAACTCTTCTTTTGCCACGAATCATCAAAATAGTAAACATTGTCAAACAATATAACAAACAACTAAACAAAGCAATAAAATTAAATAAGCCTTCATTAGCAGTACCATAGCCAATGGATGGTAGCATTAATACACCAAATATTGGTAACGCCATAGTAATGGCTGTTGCACTACCCATCGCCATTTCATCAGCAACAGGTGTTTCTAAATTTTTATCAATACCTTTTAATAAGGCTATACCAGTAGAAGCAACTCCCGTTAACATCCCAAATAATCCAACGAAATACTCATCATTATAAGCTGTATAGACTCTTTTTGTAACAAACCAGACATAAAATACAGTTATGAGTGCACCAACCATTGTAATGCTTAATAATAGCCATCCATAATCTTTTAAAAAACCAAAAGTAATGGTCAATACTGCACCAGTGATCATGTAGTTAAAGAATAAAGAACTCAAGTTAGATAGCAAGTAATCGTTTTTAGCAAAACTAATATTGATGCCTTTTTTGCTTGTTACTTTTAATATATATTTAAACAATAAGGCATAGAATATACCAATGATAAAGTTAAATCCTACCAATAAACCGAAAATAGTTTCTCCAATACCACCGAGTGGTAATAAGACTTGATTTAAAATATACAAGGTTAACCATACTAGACCATAAATTATTGAAATAATAACCACTTGAACAGTCAAACCATCAATAACATTAATTTCTTTAACAGTATCAATTTCTACAGTAGCTTTATACAAAGACTGATCATCATAGTTTTGATGAGTATCTTGTCCTCTTCTTCTAGCAATCATATTAATTAAGAATATACCAATACCGCCACCAACTAGGAAACCAATAACAGCATAAGATGCCCCTAGTGCAGCTGAAGTTGATTCTACACCCGTTAACATATCTGACCAGTTTCTAGCAAAACTCGTCGCTAAACCAGGTCCTTGACCGAACCCAAGAGGTAATAACATACCAGCTGCAACTGATTTATCACTAAAGAATAACATCACCATTAAAATACCAATAAAACCTTGCAAAGCATAGGTACTTGTAATAATCATACCAGTAGACCAAATCTTTTTCTTATTTTCAGTCTTCTTATGATCTTTAAGTGTTAAAGTGATAAAACCAAGCGCCAACATATGATATACAATTGTCGCCATTATTTCAGGATTAACATGATATGATCCCGGAATCACGACATCTGAAAGAAACAATCCTACAAATCCACCTAACAATGCTGATGGTAAAACGACTTTCTTTAAAAACGGAACTCTCGTTTTCAGTGCTTTTCCCACAAACAATAAAACCCCAATTAATATAATGTAAATGATTACTCCCCAATCTCCCATAAACTTACCTTCCTTTTAAGTAATTAATTGAATCCAATACAATCATTGGATCTTCTAACTTGAACAAAAATGTAGACTTTTTATAATCAAAAGAAATTTCCCTTTTTCTCGTTAATGTTAATCCTTCAATTCGGTCAATTTCAAAAACTCTTTCTTTATCTCTGTTTTGAACAAATACACCACGACTTATCGGATTAATTTCTAAATCAACCCTACCTAATTCTTCTAACTCATATGTTTTCATATCAACTTTGAACATGTTCCCCGTTGTGAAAATAATATTCTCTAAGATCTTAGGTAAATGCTTTTTTTGTAATTTATCCCAATCAACTAAATTATCAAATTCCAATCCCGACAAGAGTGAATAAGCATTAAAATGTGCTATCTCACCACAGTTATCGCAATATATTTGATTGCCTTTTGTTGATAAGGTCTGGTGTCCATGACATTTCGGACAATAATAAATATAAGTTTCTAATCCCAAGGCTCTTTCCTTTGGTTTATACAAATACTGGTGTTCTCTATTCCAGTCGAAATCATTGAATGCGAGCGCTTCTTTTAACGCATCATAAATTTCTTCTTCAGTATAATTCTCTAACTCAGACCCTTTAAATAAAGTATGATAATTTAACTCAACTAAACCTTTTTTTGTAGGTTTTAACCCCCACCTAGGACTAGCTAAATAAGCACCATTGGTTTTAACCACAACAACATCTATTTTAAACTTTTTAAACAATTTAACAGTTGAGAATGGAAAATCACTTTCTTTACCAAAAAAAGATGCATTCCCTTCAGGAAATACCATGATACCTCTTTTTTCTTTTCTAACAACATTCATCATTTGCCTAACAGTTTGTATATCAACTTGACCTTTTCTTTTTGGTATTGAATATATCACTTTGGTCAATATGTATTTCATCTTTTCATTGGTAAACATAAAAGCATTAATAATTGGATAAGGATAGCGTTTTAAAAGCATTGCATGAATTAAACCGTCATGCATAAAAGCATGATTACCAATTAAAAAATATGGATCTGTTCTTTTTGGATTGAACTCATTGAAATTTACAACAATTTTAAACTTAAATCGATAGTATAGTTTAACCAATTGTCTAATCAAAAAAATCTTAATTTTTGTCATCTTATCACAGCCTTTACAAAAATTATAACATAAATCTATAAAATCACTAATTATTTTTTCTCATAAGAAAAAGCGACACAAATAAGTGTCGCTTAAAATCTAATATAAATACAAATTTTGCTAATATTAAGCTATAACTATTGTCAATGCAAGCATCGCAGATACAAAGGCATCAATATTTGCTTTTTGAGTATTTGTTAAATTATTGTAATCATAATTTTTAATAATATTTGCTTGTTCTGTCAAATCAGTAAAGTAACTACTAATTGTTGAATCTATTTCTTCAATATCACTTGATGTAAGTTGCATATATATTCTTACATCCGGTTCGTTAAGAATAGTCATTAATTCCTCAATCATTGCATCGATATCAGCTTGACTGTCAACATAGAAATCTAAATATGCATTAGCAAGTAAAACCATTGCTCCATAATATTCATCAGACTCACCGCTTTGATCAGCAGTATCAGCTAATTCTATAAAATCATCAATATAGTTTGTTTGATCTAATAAATCAACTAAATCTTTCATAATGTTTAATTGATTTGTTGCAGTATTTTTAAATCCTGTTTCATAATAACCCATAACATCAATAATTTCATTAAAGTCTATACCGTTATAATCAGACATAACATCTGCTTGAATTTCATATTGTACAATTAACTGACCAAATATTAAATCAATCATTGCAGTGTATTCTTCTACAGTTGTTCCTTGTAAGATAGGATTCATCAAGGCAACCATTTCTTTAATCAAATTACCAACTGCTTGAGATCCTGTTATTTCATTAGAGAACTCAGTAACATCATAAAACGCATCAACGATTGCATAGTCACTTTCAATAATTGCATCTAATAAATCATTAAATGTTTCATCCATAGATGCTTGTAATAATAAAATGTTATCAAAACTAATTTGCTCTTCTATGATTGTCTTTATATCATCATCAACCTCTGATCTCATACCACCAAACACCATAGTATAATAATTTCCTAATACAGCTTCAAAGTAATAATCATAGAACACTTCTTCTTTTTCCTCATCTGTATATATATTATTCATTTGTTGAATTAATACATCATTATTATCAAGGAATTGATCCATTAAACCAATATTTTCTTTTACAAATGCTTTTGAATCCATTGGTGAATTAGATTCGCTAGCATCAACTAACGCACTCATATAATCTTCATCAATTTCTAACATATAATTGAAGAATAACTCCATAGACATTAAAGATTGTGCAGATTGTTTTGGTACACTTAAAACTGAAGTATCAATTGAATTATCACCAGAAACTTGCATAAATGCAATAAGTGTAGAATTTAAAACAATCACATCCTGTAATTCAGGAAGATTGTCTTTTAAATTATTAATTAAATCATTTTTAACATTGACCAACATAGTAATATTTGAAGCTGTCATTTGATCAGCGTTAACTAGCGTTTCAATATTAGCAACCAAATCTGTATCAATACCATCTTGAACTTCAACTAGGTATTCTATAACAATCATTGCTGATTTTACGGCTTCATCACCTTCATTATCAATAAATTCAACCAAGTCTTCAGCTTGTTCCATATTATCGTATTCCGGATAATAACCAGGCTCATATTCATCTATTTGTGTTTGAAGCATTCCTCTTAACTCTACTTTAATCAATGAAGAAATAAATGCTTCAATCATCGCCATATCCATTGTTGCAATCATTTGATCGAATTCATTGTATATATCAGATACATCAGTCATGTCGCCTATAGCTTCCATCTCTTCCATTTCAGTCATCATTGTATCAAAATCTTCAGATAGCATACCTTTATTAACCAACTCAGTTGCAAAAGCATCTTCATCATTGAATGTCATGCCACTAGATTGAAGCGACAATTTCATTTCTGATATTTCACTCTCACGATTAGCTACAAAAGCAATTGTCGTACTCACATTTGAGTTTTGCATGCCTTTAGGTGCCATCGCCTTAACAGTAAACATTAATTTATTACCTGTTAAACCAGAAAAATCAAAAGAAGTTGTTGTAACTTCATCTTCTAATTCTCCATCAACATAAACATTATATCTAACCGCATTTTCCACTTCATCCCAAGTTAATGTTTTTGTTATTTCATTAACAACTAAATTTGATGGTACATCTAATTGTTCATTCAAATTATATTCGATTTCAGTTGGATTATCATTCCCACATGATACAATTCCAAAAATAGCGAATATTCCTAAAAATATTACTAATAATTTTTTCATTTTCATTCCTCCCTAAAATAATTCTATAAAAAATTGTCATTAAACAATTCTTTTATTTATTCTTATGTATATATTATATAACATATTCTTTTATCTATAAAGAATATTGTACCATATTCAAAAACCAATATCTAGATAAGCTCTAATAATAAAAAAAGAATAAGTGATTTACACCTATTCTTTTGTCTTTATCTTGCATTTTACATGATTCGTTTCATACTTTAACCAAAAGAAACCGGCTACTAATAATAGAAGTGCTATAAGTTTATATGGTAAACCAGCAAGAGGCAAAACTGCAACCCCAAAGGTAATGCCTATAACTGAGAAAAATGCAATCACACAAGGCGTACAACCATAGGTTAGCATTCCGAATAAGAATGCGAAGCCCGACATAAATGTACCTTTCCCTTCTTTTCCTGTTAACTTAACAAGTGTTGTCGAAATGTTCCACATAAAAGCACTGATAAATGCCATAATTATATTTAAGAATACATTCCCGATAACCAAAGGCCATCCATAATCTATAACCATCTGTGAATAACCAATATTCAATTGATCTAATAAGAAATACAATCCTAGGAAAACAACAAATACAATAGAACCTTGTATGATATATTTCCTTTCTGTTTGCATCATTAAAATGGTTTTAAACATACACTTCACCTCGACTATAATCTATAAAGATTATATCATATTAAACCAATTAAAAAGAGCAATTTGCTTGATATAACCTATAGAATATTCAAAATCAAATCATACATTTTTCTAATTGCTTGACCAACTGGATTATCAATATCTACTACGGGAATGCCTTGGTTAATTAAATTATTAACCTCTAAATCAAAAGGTAATTCCCCTACTAAAAAAATGTTTTCCTCTAATAAATGATTCTTTATCATATTAGATATTTTCAAATTTATATCGTATTTATTAATACAAACTGCAAACTTGGTTTTCGTTTTTCGAATAGTTTCAATGATTCGTTTCATATCGGAAAAACCTGACATAGATGCTTCAGTGACAACTAAAATAAAGTCTACGCCACTTATAGAAGCTATGACTGGACAACCTAAGCCTGGTGGGCCATCAATAATAATCATATTATCATTGTCCTTCATCAATTGCTTTTTGACTTCAGTAACTAATAATCCAGAATTTCCACTGCCCATTTTTAAACTTCCAGTTGAAAACCTATAAGTATTATCATACAGATCAATGCTACCATCAATTTGTTGTTTATATTGAATAGCCTCTACTGGGCAAACATAACTACAAACACCACAACCTTCACATTTATATGGGTTTACTTTAAAACCATCATTATTAACAATTGCATGAAATCGGCAATGTTCCACACACAAACCACATTCAATACATACATCTTGATTAATGATTGCTTTGTCTAAGCCATGATAAGATTCACTATATTTATTTCCTTTACTATACATTAAATGCAGGTTGGGTGCTTCAACATCACAATCAGCAAACTGTAAGCTATGGGATAATTTAATAAAACTACTAGAAATAGTTGTTTTACCCGTACCACCTTTACCACTAAGTACCAGTAACTGTGTCATCGACCAACCTCTTCTCTTATTTGATTTAATATGTTCATAAAGTAGGGTTTATATTTAAAATTAGAAACCATTTCTGACTTTGAATTAAGTAATGCCAATTCCCTATCAAAAGGAATATAACCTAAAACAGGTAAATTATTTTTTAAAGCATACTTTTCAATCAAATCATTGTTGTTAACGGCTTTATTGATGACTAAACCTGCTTTCTTTTTATATACCTTTGTTAAATCATAAACCATTTTTAAGTTCTCTAAACCAAAAATAGTTGGTTCACTAACCAATAAACAGTAATCAGCATTCTGAATGCTCTCCATAACACTACAACCATTACCAGGTGGACAATCAATAACGGAATCTTCATTCACTTCTATCTTGTCTAACAGTTTAGCAATAATTGACACACCTGTTTCTTTTCCAATCTTTAACTCTCCACCATACACTTTATGACTTTTGATTCGGCTATAATTAATCCAACCCAATAATTCATCTTCTTCATGAATGGCATTTTCTTCACAAACCAATTTGCATCCCCCACAAGAATGACATAGACTTGGTAGGACTTTAACTTTACCCAAAAAATCAATTATGGCATTATATCTACAAAAGTCTATACAAGAATGACAGTTTATACATCTTTTATTATCTATGATAGGTATTTTAGTATAAACATTATCCTTTTCAAATGAATTGCCAAAATATAAAACTCCATTCGGTTCTTCTACATCACAATCTAAAAAGGTAGCACCTTCAATTAAGTTAGTCAAGTTAACGGCTAACAACGTTTTTCCAGCACCACCTTTTCCACTTAAAACAGCAATTTGCATTAGTATAATTCCTCTAAATCCTCATTAAGAAAATCCTTAATATTTTCTTTTGCAATCTTTGCATTAGATTGATAAATTTTTACATTTGTTTCCAAAAGCAAATCTAAGGCTTTCTTTCCAACTCTTGGTGTTATCAATATATCAGCATCTCGGTTTAATAAAAATTCAACAGTTTTAACGCCAGCCCCATGATTTTCATTTTTAGAAATATTGTTAAATACTCTCCCTGATGCAGCTTCAGTATCATAAACATAAAAAAATTTAGTTCTACCCAATTGATCAGAAACAAAGGATTTCTCACCAACATCTTTTGTAGGAATGACTATAATCATATAAACCTCCTCGTAAACATTTATTTAAGTGCTTGATCTATTTCTTCAAGTCTTTGTTTTAATGCATCTTTCTCTTGTTCAAGGTCTTCTTTAGTCATCAGTGCAAGATTATATCCAAAACCTCTGCCGTTGCCTTGTCCAAAAGGTCTTGTTTTGTTCACACGACCTGTATAGCAAGGCCTCACCCCTCTTCCTGTCATAGGACCATTACCTATAGGGCCTGTTCCATTTCTTCTTGGCATATTTTTCGCCTCCTTTTTTTGACATATGTCAATAATCACACCTTAATTATAGCACTAATAAGTGACTTGTCAAGTAAAAAAAAAGACGTTTATAGAAATCAATTCTATAAACATCTCGATATTTAATTATTTACGGTAAAACGGCATAGACATACACCTAGGGCCACCACGACCTCTAGATAATTCGCTTGAAGGCATTTTATGAATTTTCACACCAAGTGATTCCAAAATATCATTGGTGATATGATTTCTTTCATAAACAATGACTTCTCCAGGTCGAATCACGATTGTATTCGCCCCATCATTCCATTGTTCTCTATCTCCAGCAACAGAATCATCTCCACCACAAGGAATTAGAGTAATCTCTTCATCTAAATATTTAGCGAGGATTTTATCTAATTTATCTTCTATTGGAGTCACCTTTAACTTATGTCCTCCTTGGGTTGCTTTTGTTACTGCATAAGCTTTCATTGTATTATGTAGTTCATTATGAACTAAAAATTTGTCATAATCTACTTGAGTAAAAACTGTGTCTAAATGCATAAAAGCTCTTTTCTTCGGTATATCAAAAGCCAATACAGTTTTAAAACTTGTGTCATATTGATAAAACAAGTTCTTGGCCAATCTTTCAATAGCTGCAGGATGAGTTCTTTGAGAAACTCCAACAGCAATAACTTCATCTGATAAAACCAAGATATCGCCACCTTCAATTGTGGCTTTTAAGTCGCGATCATAATACAACTCAGTACTTTTCCCATATTCAGGATGATATTTAAAAATATATTCTCCGTAGATTGTTTCTCTTGAACGAGTAACTGAATACATCTTAGATAAACTTACTCCTTGACCGATAACCGCAAAGGGATCTCTTGTAAAATATAAGTTAGGCATTGGATCTGTGATAAAAGGATAATCTCTAATATGATCCGATAATGTTCTTTTAGTAAAGTTTGGTACTTCTGTCTTACGAATACCAGCCATAGTTGTCTCAATCATTTTCTTTGTTGATTCAATATCCTTTAAAAAATTAAAGATAACTTTTTTCATTGTTTCGCTTGTAATATTCGCTTCTAGGATAAATTGTTCAATGAATTGTTCCTTTAATTTTTGATCCTGATCCAAAGTTTCTTGAACAAGGTCAACCAAATACACAACTTCTACACCTGCTTGTCTAAAAATATCTGCGAAAGCATCATGTTCTTCAATAGCTTTGTCTAACCAAGGTATATCATCAAACAATAACTGTTCTAACCATCTAGGTGTTAAATTCTCTAATTCACCACCCGGCCTATGTAATAGAACCTTTTTTAGTTCACCTATTTCGGATTTAACATTTAATAAACTCATATCATTATCCTCTTTCTATTCGTTTGGTACAAACTCAGCTGTAAAATGTCTTAGTATTGGAGATTCATATGTGAATTTTAATCCTTTTAATCTTTTCCCTCTTTTATTCACTCTAATCAAACATTCAGCAACATATTTTAAATGTTCAAAAGTATAAGTGCGTCTCGGGATTGTTAGTCTTAAGAATTCTTTGTCGGCCTTTAAATTTTCTTTTGTGTCTGGATCTCTCCCTAATAAAAGCGACCCTATTTCAACGCCACGTATTCCACCTTCGATATACAATTCATTACATACTGCTTGTGCAGGGAATTGATCAAATGGTATTTGAGGCGCAATTCTTCCACAATCAACAAAGACCGCATGTCCACCTGTAGGATATTGAATTGGCACACCAGCTTCTCTTAATAAATCTCCTAAATATCTTACTTCATCAATTCGATATTTTAAATAGTCCACTTCTAGCGCTTCTTGTAAACCAACAGCTAATGCATCCATATCTCTTCCAGTTAATCCGCCATAAGTTGGGAAACCTTCCATTGGGATTACACGCACTTGTGCTTGTTGGAACAACTCTAAATCATCTTTAATCGCGATTAACCCGCCTATATTAACTAGACCATCTTTTTTAGCGCTCATTAAGAAGACATCAGCCAAGGCAAAAGTTTCTAAAGCAATAGCTCTAATTGATTTATTTTCATATCCCTTTTCTCTTTGTTTAATATAATAACTATTTTCTGCGTATCTTGCGCCGTCAATCACGATTGGAATATTGTTTTCTCTAGCGATATGATTCACTGCTCTTAAGTTTTCAAGAGATACAGGTTGCCCCCCAGCAGAATTATTGGTGATAGTCATAATAATTGCTGCGACATTTTCTTTACCTTTTTCTTTAATAATACTTTCTAACTTTTCTAAGTCAAAGTTTCCTTTAAATGGATGATAGTTATCTAAATCAAAACATTCTTCACATGCACAATCAATGGCTCTGCCACCAGCGATTTCAACATGTGCTCTGGTTGTATCAAAATGAATATTCGATATAACAGACATACCTTCCTTTATTAATAAAGGTAAGATAACTTGTTCCGCCCCTCTTCCTTGATGGGCTGGAATAACATACTTATAACCAGTGATATCTTTTACGACTTTTTCTAATCGATAAAAGCTTCTAGAACCTGCATATGCTTCATCACCTTGCATTAATGCTGCCCATTGAAAATGACTCATTGCTCCAGTCCCAGAATCTGTCAACAAATCAATAAACACATCCTCGCTTTTTAACCGAAAAGGGTTATAACCTGCTTCTTTTAACTTATTGATTCTTTGTGATTTTGAAATTAATTTAATAGGTTCCACCATTTTTATTTTGTATGGTGGTAATTGATATTGGTCCATAAAATATTTTGTAGTGTGTCTACAAATCTCCTTTCTCAAGTAAAATTCTCTCTACTCAATTATACAACATAAAAGCGCTTTCGTAAATGATAGATATAAGAAGATTTGATGATAAAAAAGGCTTAACCATTTATGGTCAAGCCAATATTATTAAAAAATAGCGTGATATGCAAAATATGTAACTGTTGTCATTGCGCTTGATAGGAAAGTTCCCCAAACCAAATCAACAATTGTAACTGTGATTGGCCAATCTTTTAATGTTGCTAAATTCGTTAAATCATAAGTTGCGTATGTCATAAATCCAAAAACAGCACCAGCTAATAAAGCTTTTCCAAAGTTTTGTTCAGCAATACCGTTATATGTAAAGAATACAACCCCTACGATAAATAACAAATAAAATATACCAGCTGCAATAAAGTTTGGTTTATCAGCCATTAGATGACCTATATTATTTTTATAAAACTTTGTTGCAATTAAACCTAACCATAATGCATCAATTGCTAAAAATACTATTAAAGCAATCAAGTACATTTTCATAAAATTTCCAAATTCCATTATTCATTTCCCCCTTTTATATTATCCATTTCTTTAACATAAGCTTGAATATCAAACTTTCTTTCTAATCCATTCGCATTCATGTATCTTAATTTCCCAAAAATATCTCTTTCAAACCAAGCGCGATCATGTTTACCATAACACCAAGCAACACCAGTATAACTATTTGGTGTTAACCCATCATAAAAATAATAATTATTCAGTTCTGAAGTTATTTTAAAAGCTTCTTCATAGTCTTCGGACCATTCAATTATTTTTTTAGCCCAATACATTCTCATATAAGAATGCATTTTTCCTAAATATATCATTTCCTTCATAGCAGCATTAAAATAAGGGTCATGTGTTTTGAAATGAATATAGTCTTCTTTTTTATAAAGATAATCACGTTTATCACTTTTATGATTTCTCATTGTTTGATAAGCCCATTTATCAGTCATACCATCAAACTCATCATATTTTGAATTATAATAAACAAAATTGTAAGCTAATTCTCTTCTTACAATAAGCTCCTCTAAGAAATCATTCTTATTGTCTCCCTTTAAATTTTCCATTTTATTATAAATGGTAACTGGAGAAATAAAACCATATTTTAAATAAGGACTTAAATTCGATGTTAGGTGCTTGCTAGGATCATTATGTTCATCATACTTATCTAATTTATTGTCAATAAAATCTTGTAAGCAATCAAGTGCATCTTTTTCTCCAACACTTATATCACCATCATTTAAAACTTCATCTTTAAAGTCACTAAGCCTACTATTAATTTTTTTTCTTATAGTCCTAGCAGCATATTCTTCTTTATCAGAAGTTATAGTTACTGGAACAAAAACATTTACTTCTACTTCGATGATGGTTATATTATTATCTAATGCATCCTTCTTTAATTTATATAACAATTCAATATCAAATTTCAAATAACTCTTATCAATAAAAATTGTATGAACATCATCTAATGTGTTTTTTATATCAAAATCTCTTTTAATTAATTTTACATCATCACTGTATTGATGCAATTTATTATATAAGTCTTCGCTATAATTATAAAAATAATCTAAATTTCTTGAGTTATCTTCATAAGGTTCAACCATATGAATCATCAGCACTCTATTATTATCTTTTGAAAACTTAATGGCTTGACTAAGTGTATAATTGTTTTTTATTCGAAAAGACTTAGTCATCAAATATATTACTTTATTGTTATTATTTGATCCATCAACTAAAACTGTATTCCTTTTATCTATTTCAATCATTCGCTAGGAAACCACGGAATAAAGGCATTTGTCTTAGATGCATATTTATCCCAACCTTCTCTTTGGCTCATTTTCTTTTCTAACAATGGAACGCCACTCACAAACCTTAATAATAGAGAAATTGCTAAAGGAGAAATTACAAAAATAACTGGTGCATTAAAGGCAATAACTGATGCAAATATTCCCCACCATAAGACTGCTTCACCGAAATAATTAGGATGTCTTGTATATTTCCATAGGCCTTCTGTCATTAATTTCTTGTCTTTATCTTTTCTAGCAATGAAATCCCTTAATTGTTTGTCGCCAATGACTTCAAAAATATAACCAATCAACCAAACAACAATTCCTACAATAAATAGCCAGAGTATCATACTAATTTCAGTTTCAATCATATTTATATAATAAACGCCAATACCAATTACATACATAAACACACCTTGTAACATAAAGACTTGCAAGAAAGCTCTAGGAATAACCCATTTACCCCAATCTTCTCGCCATTTCTTATATCTGAAATCTTCTTCTTGAAATGCATTTCTTTTTAGTATGTGATAGAAGAGTCTCAATCCCCAAAAACTGACCATAACATTTACTATTAGTTTTTCAATAGTGTTAACATAGATATCACCTATAAAGAATAAAATCCAAGATACGAGGACAAATCCTAAGCCCCATCCAATATCAACAATACTATTGTTCTTGATAATAGTTGCGACGACAAAGAAGATGAAAAAATAACCAAATATCAATAACATTGCTGGTACAATTAATAAATCTTCAAATCCAAAATTAAACAATTTCAAACGCCTCCTTATTATTTCTTAATATAGCCTATTGCAACTGATCCTTTTCCACTATGGATTGCAGTTGCACTTGAAACTTCTGACTCATATGCAGGTTCCTTACCTATTAAATCTGTAAATATCTTTTTATATTCCTTTAATAATTCAGGATTCAAACAATGAATTAAAGCGTATGATTCAATCTCATTATTCTCTATATCTTTTTTTACATGCTTGACTATTTTTTTTGTAATACTTTTTTGAGATAAACCAAATCCAAAAGCCGAACCTTTTCCTTTATCTCCCAAAGTCATAATTGGCCTTATTTTAAAGAACATACCAATCTTGCCCACAGCTTTCGGTAGTCTACCTGACATTGTTGCATACTTAAATGTTTCAAGACAAACTAAAATTTCAACTTTGTGTTTCATTTCCTCTATTTTTTCCACAATCTCTTTTGCTTTCTTTCCATCGTCCAACATTTCTACAGCTTTTTTTACTAATAAGCCTTGAGATACACTGTTGCTATAGGAATCAATAACATAAATATTCTTACCTTTTTCAACCAGTTTATCAGCTTCTGTATTTACAGCGTTATATGTAGCACTTAACTCTTTAGCAACCAGTATAACGATTATATTCTTATAATGCAGTAATAATTTAGAAAATAAATCATTCACATATTTAATTGTTGGTGTTGAAGTTGTTGGATACTCTAAGCCCGCTTCAATCATGTCAAATAAAATTTCATTATTAATGGTTAGTTTATCATAATATATGACACCATCAACATTAATATTTAAAGGAATCATTGCAACATCATGTTCTTTCAAAAATGATGGATTAATATCTGCGATTGAATCTGTCACAATAACAGTATCTTTTTTACTTTTCTTAAAAGCTATATCCTGGATCATATCATCTACCTTTTGAGAAATAATCAATCCATAAGCTTTTAATTCTTGAAAAACTAATTCTGGAGTATTGGTATGAATATGGATTCTAAACATATGTGAACCCATAACAACAACTAAACTATCTCCATAAACTTTTAAAGAATCTTTTACTACCTCTTCATTAATATCGATTTTATCAGCTAAATGTTTATATTCTACCAAACCTTCTGTACAGTAACGATAAGAAATATCTTCATCAAAATCATGAGTTACATTTAAATCTAATTCTTCGAAATCAATTTGTTCAATTTCTTCATTATTAAAGTAACTATTAATACCTTGTAAAAACAAAACAAATCCCATTGCCCCACTATCAACAACATTATTTTTCTTTAATACAGCCAACTGTTCTTTGGTTCTTTCTAAAGATAACTCAGCTTTTTTAAATGCTTGCTTAAAATAATCTTGGACATTTTTAACTTTCGATAAAATATTCTTAAGGCCATCAGCCCAGTCTTTAATAACAGAAAGCATTGTTCCTTCAACCGGATTACTCAAGGATCCATATACATGGGAAACGCTATCTAAAGCCATTTGAGTAAACTCTTCTATAGTCACACGATCCTTATTCACAGATGATTTTCTTAATCCATTTACGAACTGAGCAAAAATAATACCACTGTTACCTCTCGCCCCTATTAATGCAGAATCACTTATGGATTCCAATGTATCTTGAAAAGAATCACTTACTTTAGATTCTCTTGAAATGGTTTGCATGGTGTGGACTAAATTATTGCCTGTATCACCATCAGGAACAGGAAAAACATTAATGTCGTTCAATACTTTTCTTTTCTGAATCACAAAATTGGTACCATAATTAAACATTTGATATAAATCCTTACCAGTTAAGTACTCCATATTTTCACCTCTAATAAATTATTTCTTGATTAATTTATTATATCATAAACAAAAGTTCATTAAAATGAATTGCTCTTATTTAAAAAAAATTGCAATAGTGTACAAAAATAACAATAAATATGATATATTTAAATTATCTTTTAAAGGAGGAAAATATATTTATGGATAAGACATCTTTTCAAAGTTTAAAAAACTTTAATATCAAAATGGGATTGCTTCATTTAATTCAAGGAATTGTAATGTTAATACTAGCATTCACAGTTATTGAAGCAGCGGGTGTATATGCCCCAACCATTACCGTATCATTCCTTGATTATGATCAAACCCTTGGCGCTTTAGTTCAAGGCAGTAACGAGATTTTTGATCTGCCATTTGCAGTTTTAGTCTCTTCATTCTTGTTTATCTCAGCTATTGCTCATGCTATCATTTCATTACCTAAAAAGACAAATATGATATATAACCGTGATTTAGAAAAAGGTATCAATCAATTTAGATGGTATGAATATGCAATAAGTTCATCAATTATGATTGTTTTAATTGCTACTTTATTTGGTGTATATGATATCTCAACCTTATTACTCATTTTCTTCATTAATGCATCAATGAATCTATTTGGATATTTAATGGAGAAACTAAATTCTGGAAAAGAAAAAAAAGACATTAATTGGCTACCATTTATATTTGGTACCATTGCAGGTCTTATTCCTTGGGTTGTTATTTTCATACAAGTATTCTCAACACCAGCTATCGACCAAATCCCTGGATTTGTTTGGGCAATTGTTGTGGTTTACTTCTTAACGTTTAACAGTTTTGCAATTAACATGGTATTACAATACCTTGGAGTTGGAAAATGGAAAGACTATCTATACGGTGAAAGAGCATATATTGTTTTGTCTCTTGTAGGAAAATCTTTACTTGCATGGCTAGTGTTCTTTGGAACAATGCAACCACAGTAAATAATCCACAAATAAAAATGGAACGAAATTCGTTCCATTTTTTTATTGTTTATCAAGTGCAATTTCACTAATTTTTTCTATTTGTTCTTTTGATCCAACAACGATCATCCTATCATCAACACTTAATTTTTCATTGGCTTTAGGATTAAAAATGATTTCTTCATCTTCTCTTCTAATGGCAAGAACAATCAATCCTATCTTGTTTGATATATCTGCTTCTCTTAAGGTTTTTCCCACAAGTATAGAATCTTTATTAACAATGACTTCTTCCATGTTGATTGACATATTTTTAGCATCAATGATGTTGTCAACAAAAAATTGTACATGCGGCGATATCATTAATTGAGCCATTTTCTTTCCACCTATCTCATCTGGAGAGACCACTCTATTAGCGCCTGCATGTAATAACTTTTTCCTAGCTGAACGATCATGGAATCTAGAAATAATATGAATATCTTTATTCATTTCTCTTGTCGTTAAAACTATAAAAACATTCTCAGCATCACTTGATAAGGTAGTAATTAATCCTTTGGCTTTTTCAATTTGTGCTTTGGATAATATTTCTTCCTTATTCGCATCACCAAGTATATATAAAACTTCTAGTTCTTCCAGCTCTTTAATAACCTCTTCATCGTTTTCAACAACAACAAAAGGTATATTTCGCCTTTTAAATTGGTTCACCACTGTCAAGCCTGTATCACCTGCACCACAAATAATATAGTGATTATCTAATTCATCTATCATTTTATTCATCTTATTCCTCCTCCAAACTGAACGAATATCTCCTTGACTAAAAAAGTCAAAAATTACTTTTAATAAGAACCCTACCATACCCACGCTGATTAATATAATAAAGATTGTGAATGCTTTTCCAACTTCATTCAACTCAACAACTTCTTTATATCCAACCGTCGACATAGTAATAATTGTCATATAAATTGCATCCAGAAAGGATACATCTAATATTAAAATGTAACCTACTGAAGCAAATATGACTATACCTAGCATTATTGCAATCCATATTAATATCTTTTTTATGTTCATTTTCTCACCTACTATTCACCTATTATTTTAACAAGAACTCTCTTCTTTCTCATTCCATCAAACTCACCATAGAATATTTGTTCCCAAGGTCCAAAATCTAACTCACCATCTGTAATGGCACACACTGCTTCTCTACCCATAATTGTTCTTTTCAAATGAGCATCAGCATTATCTTCATAAGAGTTGTGCTGATATTGACTATATGGTTTTTCTGGTGCTAACTTCTCCAAAAATGATTCGAAGTCATTATGCAAACCATGTTCATCATCGTTGATAAATATACTTGATGTAATATGCATTGCATTTATTAAAATTAAGCCTTCGCTTATACCACTTTCATTGATATACTCTTGAATCCTATTGGTAATATTTATTAATTCTCTTCTCTGTTTTGTATTAAACCAAAGTTCTTTACGATAATGCTTCATCTGCTTCCTCCTTATAGTCTTCGTTTAAAAATTGCTTTGATAAGACACATATTTCTTTATGTTTACATAATTTATTAATCAAAAAAAATAGAATTGTTGTTACAAATGATGTCACTAAAATAATTATAACCGCAACATTTGCAAATTGTGGTTCAGAAGCAGCAACAATCCCAGCAATAATCAAAGAAAATTCTCCTCTGGGTATAGTTACGATTCCTACAAACAAGCCACCATCTCTTTTACAGCCTTGAATTAACTGCATCATGTAACCACTTAAAATTTTACCTAGTATAGCCACAACAGATATTATAACTAAAATGTATATAGGTACAGTAATTGTTGATAATGCAAAAGTCATACCAAAATAGAAGAAAAAGATTCCACCAAATATATCTCTAAATTTTAAAACGACCTCCTGCATTTCGTCTTGATGTTTTAATTCACTAACTATTAAACCTAATAAAAATGCACTTAATGCTTCGGAAACTCCAAAGAAAATACCAATCACAACACCGACAAATACAAAGGCAATAAAGCCAATATGGGCTAACTCATGAGATTTTTGACTAATTATTTTATCTATAAACCTAGAATATTTTCTTCCGAAGAATAAGACTAAAAACGCAAATAATGCCGCTAAACCAATATCTTTAGAAATACTTAATAAGTTAAACCCATCATTATTAACAATCGATTGAATAATAACTAAAAACCCAATCATAACCAAATCTTCAAAGATCATAATTCCCATTACAACTTGTCCTTCTTCTTTTTTTACAGCACCAAGTTGAATAAGAGATTTTGTAATAATACTTGAACTACTCATATAGATCATACCAGCAAAAACAAAGGTATAGAACAATGACAAATCTAATAATAATCCGAGTAAAAAGGCAATAGAGAAATTTACAAGAAAATCAATAAATCCAGCGAATCCAAGTACTTTTTTCTTCTTCACCAACTTATTTAAAGAAAACTCATACCCTAAATAAAACAAAAGAAAAACAAGTCCTATGTCACCCAGTAAAGAAAATACTTCTTCATTACTTACAAGTCCAAAAACGGCTGGACCTAGTAATATTCCAGCAACAATATAAAATGGTGGATTAAAACTTTTTAATACTTTCGCTACAAACCCAGCAATTGCTAAAGCTAAGAAAGCAATTGCAATTTGTGTAAACAAGGTCATAAATAACTCCTTTATAATCTAAGTCTATTATAACATAGAAAAAGCAAACAACTAACTGTATTGAAAAAAGCAATGTTACCATTGCTTTTACTGAATACTATATCGATTAGGATACATATGTTTAGCAACATCAGTATATTTGTTAATGAAGTCACTTTTACCATCTGTGTAATTATCTCTGTGATGTTTATATTTTTTCATTAACTCTAACTTAAGTTCACCATACTGATGAGCCACATCTGGATGATCCCTTAAGTAATCTCTAAAATATAATTCTTTATGATCATTCATTACCCTAATATGAATATGAAATACTTTTTCATCAAAGCCATTTTCAGTATATCCTTTTAAACACATCAGTGAATGATTGCGATACATATCAGTTTGCTTGTGACATATATAATCATTCTTTTCCATTATTCTTTTTATATTGGGTAAATCATCTTCACTTCCAACTTCAAGTAGAATATCAACAGTAGGCTTAGCCAATAAACTATGAACACTCGTACTACCAATATGAGATATTCTTATTATCATATTTTGCCCGAGTATTTGCTTTAATGCTTTTTCTTCTTCTCGATACCAGTATGTATATTGAGGATTATAAGGTTTTAATATAATTGGAAACAACTGCCATAATTCATCATGACTCATCTTTTTAAAATCCAAAATATATTTCCTCCTTTATAAAGATTAATACAAATATTTATTTTAAATTAAATTAAAAATCATAGAAGCTAAAATATACCAAATTGTTGTCGAAATCATTGTGACTGAAAATGCATAAACAATTTTCAAAAACAAATTCTTTGTCTGTCTACACAAAGAACTAATTACAAGGACGCCAACAATCCCAAGTGCTCCACCTAAAGCTCCGCCTATAAAAATTAGATATGCAGGTATAATAGAAATGATGATTTCAAATACAGTTAACTTCCTCAGAATATTTATTTCCCTACCATCCATTTTTAATGTTATACCTGTAATTTCATTACCAGAAACTAACACATCATATGATTCACCCTTATCATCAATATATACATATTGGTTTCTTTTAACCTTTTTTAGGGTCTGATTATCTATAGTTATAACCATTTTTCCAGACCAACTATTTTTAGATAAAAATATTTCCTTATTCTGTGTTTTTTCATTACATAACTTGATTTTCATATACTTATTCTCCTTTTTAAATTTATATATTGATTTTTTAATCATTATGGTTATTATACACGATGGGTAAAATAAAATAAATGCCTCCGCGAATTTTAAAAAAATTATAGAGTTTACATTAATATATTTATTCACACAAAAAAAAGTATTATAACCTGTAAAGATTAAAATACTTTTTGACTTTCTTAATTATAATATATTATATTTCTTGTCTTTTAAAAAAATATTGTGCAGCTGAGAAAAAGAATCCAACAGCTAATATAGACACTACAATGGGTTTCCACATTTCAGACATTTGAATTGTTCCCTTCATTATCTCATTAACAATTGCAGGTGCACCTGATGGATTAAATAAAGATAAATCAATTGAAATATTTAAAATTTGTAATATTCCATAACCAGCAAATCCCATCAAAGCTGAAGTCGTTGGTGTTTTACCAATGACACTCACAAATACAGCCAAGGCTGTAAAGAAAATTCCCATCAACCAAAACAATAATAATGACATAAATAACCCATCATAAATATAAGATCCAAACAATGAATTAATATACCAGGCTGAAATAAATGATGATCCTATAAATAAAATCGTGAAAGCTAATGATCCTACTAAGAACTTACTTAGAATAAACTCAAATCGAGAGACCTTTTTGGTTAAAACTAGTAATATAGATCCTTTTGATTTTTCTTGCGAAACAGTTCCCGTCATTAAAATCAAAAATACAATAATACAAATAGAGCTGAAGTTTTTAAAAACTTGTCCCCACCCATCAACTAGAGAAGGCTCTGGAAAATCAAAGACAATATCTGGAGCTACTGTAGCTATAATTTCATTCATATATCGTCCCATTAATGGTGATGATAAAGCAAAGAATACAAATACAGCAAGCAAAATTATTCCTTTAGGTGTTTTAATATATTCGTTAATTTCCTTTTTTATAAGTTCAGTTTTAACCATTACCATTCACCGCCTTGATGAATATTTCTTCTAACGAAACACTTTGGATAAACATTTTCTTGAACATTATGTCATTTTCATAGACAATCTTATTGACTATGGTTCTTACCTGATTAATATCATGACTGGAAATCACAATTTTATTTTTATCTTGTTTTATATTATAAACAATACTATGTGGCTCTATAGCGAGTAAATATTGAATGTCTTTTTCATTCTCTAATTCTATTTCAAGAGACCTAACATCAGGGATTTTTTTTATATTTTCTAAAGAATCTTCTAATATTTTCTTACCTTCATTGATGATAATCACTCGATCACAAATTCTTTCAACATCTTCAAGAATATGTGTAGAGAAAAACACAGTAACCTTTCCAGCTAGAGAGCCAATAACATCCATAACTTCTTTTCTACCAATAGGATCTAAAGCTGAAACAGGTTCATCAAGCAGAATAATTTTAGGATTATTAATCAAAGCTTGAGCAATACCTAAACGTTGTTTCATCCCTCTAGAAAATTTTCCGATTTTCTTGTTTCTAGATTTATTCAAATTTACTAATTTTAATAATTCATCTGTCCTGCTTTTAACTTCTTCTTTAGGAATATCATATAAACCCCCAGAAAATAAAAGAAATTCTCTAGCAGTCATCCAATCATAAAAACCAGGTACATCAGGCAAAAAACCAATAACATCTCTATAATCATTATTCCCAAATTCAACTTTTTTTCCCATGATTTCTATTTCACCATCTGTGGGATCTGTCATACCAATAATCATTTTTAAAGTTGTGGTTTTACCAGCACCATTAGGTCCAAGAAAACCATAAATAGAACCTTCTGGTACAGACAAGTCTAAATGATCAACTGCTAAAACTCCATTATATTCTTTAACAAGATTACTAATCTTCACTGCTGTCTTCATACTCATCTCCTCTAAAATAAAAGTATGCAATTGAGCCAATTACTCCTCCTAGAACAATAATTGCAACCCAAATCCACTTGTTATCAAATCTTACTTTATTTCTTCTTGAGAGGTTAATTAACGCAAAAACTTGTAAAGCAGTTTGAACAGCAACTATAGGCCATAAATCTTTTAAAATATCTACTAACATTATAATCTCCTTTTTTTATTTATTAATATTTGTAGAAGTTGTCAGTATCACAGACAACATTCTCATTTTCCTATCTTCTGATGGCTTATTATTAATTCTTTTTAAAAATATCTCAGATAACTCCTTGTTCATTTCCATTAGCTCTTCATCTGATAAAAGTAAAGAACTTGTAGAAAATCCAATACTATGTGGTGCTCTTTCAATAGCATCTTCTTCTTTAAAATAAGAAGAGAAATTAGAAATAATTGATACTATATAATGCATAAATAAGTTTTTGTAATCCTCTATAGTCATATCTTTTGGGTCTTTAATAATTTTACTTGTTAAGTCATCCGATAATCCATATACTTTTTCAATAATTCCATTGATTTCGTGTGTTTCAATTACTTTAATAACTTTACTTTTTAGTAACGCTTTTATATGTCTATATAATGTTGCTTGTGCACAATCGCCACAAGATTCCAATAGTTCTTTAGTTGTAGCTGTCTTTTTAATTCCTAAGTCTTGAATAATTTTTATCCTTATAGGATGCATCATCGATTTTAAAATATCTTTTTCCACGTTATTTCCTTTCCTTATCTATACGACGTTATCATCTATGAATACATTATCATATTCGATAACGAATGTCAATACTATTTTAATTATCATAAAATTTTAAGATATTTTCCTAAAAATTAAATGTTCATAAACCTCAACAAATCAACTTAACGGTTGCCAAAATAAAAAGACACGATATCTTCGTGTCTTCCATAATAACTATAGTTTTACAAGCCCAAACAGACCTTGACCTTCGTAAGGTCTTCGAAATTCAAAATACATCTTATACCATTTTTTTGCCCAATCTAAATTTTCTTTATTGGAGTCTTCTCTAATATTTTTAAGATTCTTTCGACCCTCATAGGTAATATATCTTTCCCAGTCATCATTTGAATCTGTTGCTAGATGTGTCAAATAATAACCCAATTTGTTGAAAGTCTGATTCAATTCTGAAAGAGTGAGCAATGGTCCTTCAAAATCTAGAAGTTCCTTTGGCGGATTCTCTACTTTTGAATATGTTTTACAATAAACTAATTGTCCGTTACTCTTCAAAAATTTTTGTCCAATAGAAAGAGTTTTTTCAATTGAATCAAAAGTCTCACTACATATAACAACATCATATTTATCCTCATCACTATAGTTTAGAACATCATCCTCACACAATAAAATCTTGTCATTATTTTCATCTTTTAGTATAGTCTTTCCTTCTTGAATAAAATCATGACAGATATCTACACCAACACCCTCAACTCCAAAAGTATCGTTCCAAATCTTTAATAGAGTTCCGTATCCACAACATAAATCTAAAACCTTTGTTTTTTCATCTAAATTCATTTCGTATCCCATACGTATTATTGATTCTACCGAGATCATGCTAATAAGGTGTTTGCTGTCTTTATGTTTTCTTAAATTATCATTTGTCTTCATTTAAATACCTCTTTTAATTATTATACTTAATTATACATATATAGTTCATTTACATAAGTTATCAAAAGCTTTAAATATTATATCTTAGAAAAATCATTTTTTTCCAAGATAGTTTTATTTGTTCCTTCTTCTATGTCAGACTTATTTTTTGTAAACCCATTTTTTGATTTATAAGTTAGTAGAATTTTTTCCACCTATTCTCTCCATTTATATATAAAATGATATTAGATAAATGAAACAACTAAAGTGTTTCATCTAGCTTATGAATCTTAGCGTGTGAGATTAAATATACATTGCCTAAAATATCAATATTGTTTCCCTTTACACGTATAGCACAATCTTTGTTTGAAGCATAAACATTCATTTCTTTTGATAATGAAGATAATTCTACTTGAGTTTGCTCAATTTTATTTTCGAGATCATAATGAGATAGTACTGAAAACCCATCCAGTCCAACACCATAATAAATAGAACTTTTTCGAACTTTATAACCAGTAAACTCAGAGCACAACCATTTAGCAGACATGTTTATGGCGCCAGCACTTGTTCCCATAACAACAGATTTGCTGTTTTTTATATAATTCGATAATTCATATTGATTCAAAAGCGTATTCTGTTCGACAGTATTCCCACCTAACAAGAAAATTACTGAAGCATCTTGAATTACTTTTTGTGACTTCTCTTTTTCTACTCGATAATCAATTAAATGATATTTATATATGGCAGAATAGAATTGTAGAAAAAAGGCGATATAAAATGTAGGTAAAGAATAAAGGGTTTAAAGGTTTATAAATCTTTTTGGTTATAACGAAGTTATGAACAAAAAGTTAAACTAGGCCC
>Ga0306869_1000089_pt1 | contig 55312 bp, 43 predicted proteins | sample AntRauTorckE6833_FD_190421 | JGI IMG/M metagenome (GOLD analysis project Ga0306869, IMG submission 190421) | Saline lake microbial communities from Rauer Islands, Antarctica - Metagenome Torckler E6 #833 (v2) (version 2) | ecosystem: Environmental > Aquatic > Non-marine Saline and Alkaline >... | reverse complement strand
TACTATGGTTATGATGACTCATATGGTGAATATGCCTATGACAATGACTACGGATACTATGGTTATGATGACTCATATGGTGAATATGCCTATGACAATGACTACGGATACTATGGTTATGATGACTACGGATATTATGGTGATGAATACGATTATGGCTACGGTGGTTACGACTACGACTATGGTTATGAATGGGATTATAACTACGGTGGTTACGACTACGACTATGGTTATGAATGGGATTATAACTACGGTGGTTACGACTATTGTTATGATTGTAATGATTACGACTATGGTTACGAATGGGAATATAACTACGGTTATTATGAATATGATTGGAATTCTGACTATGATTATGACAGACCAAACAGACCAAACAGACCAGAAAGCGATCGTGATATAGAAGTATCTTGTGATGTTTCTGATAGAACTATTGAAGTAGGAGAATCAACAACACTTTCAGCTAGAATATTTGGTGGAGATGGTCCAATAGATTTTGATTGGAGTGGAGACACAAATGATGTTGATGGATTTGATGAAGATGATATTTCACAAAGAATCGAATTTGATGAAGAAGGTGTGTATGAATTCATAATAACTGCAGAAGATGACGATGGAGATACTGATTCTGAAACATGCACAATTCGCGTTGAAGAGGAGGAAGATGAAGAAGATGACTTCGGCGTTCAATGTGAAATCTCTGATTACTCAGTTGAAGAAGGAGACTTTGTAACAGTAAGAGTTGGAATTCGTGGAGGTGATACGCCATTTGATATTGAATGGGATGGTGATATAGATTCATTTGATGGCTTTGATGACAATAGTCGCTCTCAAAGAGTTAGAATTGATAACGACAATGACATTGAATTAGAAGTTGAAGTTGAAGATGATGATGGAAATATCGCACGTGATACATGTAGAACTATTAGGGTAGATGAAGAAGATAACGATAATAATATTAATGTTATTACTTCAACTAATGATGGGCCAGATGGTGACCTAGCAGGACTACAGTCAGTATTCTTGAACCAGGTTCCATATACTGGACCAGTTGAAGATGCCTGGAAAGTTCTATCATTCGTTATGACTCTTCTAGCACTCAGCACAGTTGTAGGATATGTATATTATAAAAAAAGACAGAAACTAGCTTTCTCAAATAGTATTCAATCCTTTAAAGAACAAAATAGATTAAATAACTAAATTATTAATAAAGAAAAAACCGCTCTCTAGCGGTTTTTTCTTTTACTTCAAGTTTTTTAGAACTTCTTCGTAGGTAAGTGTTCCTATCTGGTTATTATCTCGACTCTCAAGGGTTAGTTTATTTTCTTCCAATTCCTTGTCACCAATAATTATAAAATATGTAACCTTTTCTGTTTTTGCTTTTCTAACTTTCTTCCCAAAACCATCGTCAGAATCATCAACTTCAACTCTGTATCCTTCAGATCTTAGTTGCTCAAAAACCTTACGGCCTTTTTCAAAGTGTGGTTCTGCAACAGGTAAGACCTTGATTTGAATTGGTGCAAGCCATAATGGAAAGTTTCCTGCAAAGTGTTCAATCAGGATTGCCATAAATCTCTCATAAGAGCCTAGAATAGCTCTATGTATCATAACCGGAGTTTTCTTTTCTCCATCTGAATCAGTGTATTCCAACTTAAATCTCTCTGGCATATTAAAGTCCAGTTGAATGGTTGCTAGTTGAGTTTCACGACCAAGAGAATCTCTAAACATATAGTCTAGTTTTGGTCCGTAAATCGCAGCTTCACCTTCAACCACTTTTGCATCTAGGTTTAGGTCATCTGAAACTTGTTGAAGCATTTCTTCTGCTTTATCCCAGTTTTCATCTGAACCGATGTATCCATCTTTGTTTTTAGAGTCTCTAACAGATAGTGATACCCAGTGGTCTCCATACATTCCAAGGTCTGTATAAAATTCTTCAATAATTTTTGCTATAACTTCCGCTTCTTCTTTTATTTGATCTGGAGTACAGAAAGTGTGTCCATCATCAACTGTGATAGAACGAACACGAGTAAGTCCGCCAATTTCACCTGGTTTTTCGTCTCTGTATTGCATTGTAGATTCAATAATACGAAGAGGAAGGTCTTTGTAGCTTCTCATTTGTGAAGCAAAGATTTGTGTATGATGAGGACAATTAACAGGCTTAAGGACAAATTCATCGTAATGACTTTTAACAATCATTAATTCATCTCCAAATTTTTCAGCATGGCCAGATGTTTCGTAAAGTTTTCTTTTTGCAAGATGGGGAATAGAAACTTCTTCTGCACCATGTTTTTTACTAATAGTCATTAACTTGTCCTTGATAGCATTTCTGATAGTTGTTCCTTTTGGTGTAAACATTGGAAGTCCTGAACCAACTAAATCAGAGAAAGTCCAAAGATTCATTTCCTTACCAATTTTTCTATGGTCACGTTTCTCAGCTTCAATTAACATTTCTTTGTATTTCTCCAGTCCCTCTTTATTTTCAAAAGCTACTCCATAAATACGAGTAAGCATTTTATTATTCTCATCACCACGCCAATAAGCACCAGCAGTTTTAGTAAGCATGAAACCATCCACATTTATCTCAGATGTGTTTTCAATATGAGGGCCTGCACATAAATCTACAAAGTCACCCGTTCTGTAAATGGAAAGTTTTTTTCCTTCAGCAACCAAGTCATCAATTAGTTCAAGTTTGTATGGTTCATCTGCAAATAACTCACGCGCTTTTGCTTCATCAATTTCTTCGTATTCAAATGGAGTTTTTTTGTTTAGTTGTTTTTTGATTCCTTTTTGAAAAGTCTTTATATCCTTGTCCGTTGGAATTTTACCTTCACTAAACTCAAAATCATAATAAAAGCCGTTATCAATAACTGGGCCAATGGCTAACTTGGCATCTGGGTCAAATTTTAAAACTTCAATTGCTAATAAGTGAGCAAGTGAGTGTCTAATTTTTTGTATTTGTTCGCTGTTTTGTTCCTTTATCATATTGATAGATTATGTCAGAAAATGGCTGAAAATAAAAGGAATCATTATTTATAAAACCTTAATAGCGTCAGCTAACATACTCAACTCTTCGTTTCTCTTATTAAGCTTTCCTTTAATCGCCACACACTTGCCAACTTCTAGATCAGCTTTATTTTTTTCAAATATTTTCGGGAAAGCAACAATTTCTAAAGTATCAGTTAAGTCACTAATTTTAATGAAAGCCATTTCATCTCCTTTTTTTGTCCTGATAATTCGAACATCATCAATGTGGCCAGCAATAACTGTGCTGAAACCAGCACGATTATCTTTTTTAACTTCAGCAATTTTAGCAGCTTTATCCATCTTTTCTTTAAATTGTTCTAGTGGGTGACCAGAAACATACAAACCAAGTAATTCCTTTTCCCAAGCTAGTTGGTCTTTCTTATCTGCTGGATCTGCTGCGGCCAGTTTTAAATGGTCAGCAGCTGACTCTGCACCAAAAAGTGAATTTTGATCTGAGGACTCATTAGATAATTCCTTTGAATAACTCAAAATCTCTTCTAAATTAGCTAGCATTTGTCCACGTTCACCAAGTTTATCCATAGCACCACATTTGATTAATGCATCCATTGAACGTTTATTTAAATTTTTATCCTTAACACGTTTCAAAAAGTCTTCTAGTGATTCAAACTTGCCACCTTTCTTACGTTCTTCGATTATTACATTAGCAATTGCTTCACCAAAGTTCTTGATAGTAGTTAATCCAAAACGGATAGCATTTTCAGAACCTTTCAGTCCTTCGGCTAGCTTCTTAGCTTCTTCGGTAATTTCTTTATCATTTTCTCCTTTGTTCATGATAGCTGTAAAGTCCTCAAATGATTCATTAATGTCTGGAGGCAGAACTTCAATTTTCATTCTCTTACACTCCGCAACCATCTCAGCCACTTTATCAACATCACCAGATTCAGCACTCAAAACTGAAGTCATATATAAAACAGGGTAGTTCGCTTTGAAATACGAAGTCAGATAAGATACACGTCCATAACTAGCAGCGTGAGCCTTGTTGAAACCGTAGGCCGCGAATGTTTCGATAGAATCCCACAGCTCCTCAGTTTTTTCTTTTGAGAGACCTCCTACTTCTTGGCAACCCTTAGTGAACTTTTCGTACTGTTGCTTCATAATCTCTGGAATTTTCTTACCCATGGCTTTACGGAACTTGTCAGCTTCACCCCAAGAGTACCCTGCAAAACGTACAGCAATCATCATAATATCATCTTGGTAAATCAAAATACCAAAAGTTGGTTCTAGAATGTCCTTGAATCTCTCGTCGAGATACTTAACTTTGCTTGGGTCATTTTTTCTTTCAATGAAGTCTGGAATGAATTGCATTGGACCCGGACGATAAAGTGCCACCATGGCGTTAATATCATTAACGTTTGTAGGTTTAAGTTGTTTTAAAAATTGAGTCATTCCTTGTCCGTTTAATTGGAAAGTAGCTGCAGTCTCACCTCGAGTTAACATGTCATATGTATTTTTATCATCTAGTGGAATAGTTTCAATTTCAAGATGTTCTCCATAGATTTTTTCAATCAGCTTTAAGGCGTTTCCCATAATTGTTAAGTTTTTAAGCCCAAGAAAATCGAACTTCAAAAGACCAACACCGTCTTCACCAACGGCATGCATATTGTATTGTGTAATAAGGTGACCTTCACCCTTGGGGTCATATTGAATAGGTGTGTCATCGGTTAATGCATCAGGTGAAATAACAACACCAGCAGCATGGACACCAATATGACGAGCACAACCCTCAATCTTCTTTGCCATGTCAATAATCTTTTTGACATCCTCTTCTTTTTTATATATTTCTTTCAGTTCAGGAACCTCATCAAGAGCTCGATCAATCGTCATTGGAAAACCTTGAGCACCCATTGGAATAAGTTTGGCAATTCTGTCACCTAGATCGTATGGATAGCCCATAGCGCGAGTCACATCACGAACAGAACCTTTTGCAGCCATAGTTCCAAAAGTTCCAATTTGAGCAACATGTTCATGTCCATATTTTTCACGAACATATTCAATAATTTCATCACGTTGTGCATCGGCAAAGTCCATATCGACATCAGGTGCAGATGGACGCTCTGGGTTCAGAAAACGTTCAAAAGGTAGGTTAAGCTCAATCGGGTCAACAATAGTGATACCAACTAGATATGAAACTAGGGAACCAGCTGCAGAACCTCTGGTGTTATATAAAATCTTCTTTTCTTTAGAAGCACGCAAAATATCAGCAACAGCAAGGAAATATTTTGAATATCCTTTTGTTGAAATAATATCTAATTCGTAATCAATACGGTCAGTTAACTCTTTAGTCTTTTCATATTTACGCCAAGCAATTCCTTCGTATGCCATATGGCGAAGTTCTTCGTCAGGAGTTCTGCCTGATTCGATTTTGAAATCAGGGAATTTCCAACTACCAAGAGTTATTTCAATATTACAATCATCGATAATTTTTTGAATATTCTCAATTGCATCAGGTGTATCTTTGAAAAGCTTATCTGCATCTTTTGGGGATATAAATGAAAAATCTGCGTCGTCTTGATCAAAATTAGATCCGCCACCAAATGTAGATGAAACAGATACTAAAGTTCTACGAGCTTCTTTATCTTCTTTATTTAAATAATAGACATCTTGAGTTGCGACTAGTTTCACATCGTTCTTGCGAGCGAAAGCTGTAATCTTTTCTATCGCTTCAGCAAAACCTTCGATTTCTGGATGATGGCATATTTCTAGGTAGAAATTTTCATCACCGTATGTATCTCGATAGAATTTTAATAATTCATTTGCTTTTTCTTCATCATTGAATTTAATTGCTTTAGCTAGGTCACCAGAGAAGGCTGGCATAATACAAATTATATTTTCCTTATGTTTCTTAATCAGTTCATTATCAATACGTGGCTTGTAATAAAAACCTTCCAAGTGAGATGTGGTTACCATGCGCATAAGATTTTGGTATCCTTCGTAATTTTTTGCTAATAAGACAAGGCGATGAGTTTGATTGTCTATACGAGCCTCCTTGTCGTGACGAGTTCTAGTTGCTACATAAAAATCTACACCTATGATTGGTTTGATATCATTATCCTTGCACTCTTGATAAAATTCTATAGCGCCGTACAAATTTCCGTTATCAGTTAGCGCTAATGCAGGCATCTTATCCTTTCTAGCTCGCTCCACTAAATCAGGAAGTTTTGGTAAAGCATTTAAAAGGCTATAATGGCTGTGAGTATGTAAATGGCAGAAATTTGTCTTCATTGAGATAATAATAATCTATTATGACGAAAAACAGAAATCCACAGAAAAATATTGATAAAAAACTACCTAAATTAATTGTTGGAATTGATGAAGTTGGACGTGGTCCAGTTGCTGGTCCAGTTACTGTTTGTGCTGTTATTATGTCTGAAAATAATTATAAAAAGTTTAAAAAGAGTGAACTTTGCAAGACTTTGCGTGATTCTAAAAAACTTTCAGAGAAAAAACGTGAGCAGTGGTTTATACAAATTATTAAATGGAAAAAGGAAAAAGTTTTAGATTTTGCAATTTTTAACTTATCAGCAAGTTCAATTGATAAATTTGGAATAAGTAATGCAATTCAAAAATGTTTAAATAAATGTTTGGAAAAATTAAATGTTCCAAGCGAGAGTGATCGTTCACAAATTCTATTAGATGGAAGTTTAGTTGCTCCAGATAAATATGAAAATCAAAAAACAATTATCGGCGGAGATGATAGTGAAGCGATAATTGCGCTCGCTTCAATTGTTGCAAAGGTTACAAGAGACAAATATATGATTGAGAAATCAAAACAATATCCAGAATATGGAATTGAGACTCATAAAGGTTATGGAACTAGAAAGCATATGGAAGCGATAGAGAAGTATGGCTTATCAAACTTTCACAGAAAGAGTTTCTTAAGAAGGTTTTTGTAGTGTATTGACTTTTTGTAATAAACTGTTATAATAATACATGAAAGATAAGCTATCCGCTTATTGAAAAACAAATCAGTTCTTAATATATTATGAAAAGAAATAAAAATAAATCTTCCAGTTTTTGGTACTTTGTCGTGATCGGTGTAATTTTCGTAGCGATTATTGTTGCATTAGTATTAGTGTTCAATGTCGTATTTCATGTCGTCATTACAAAAGATAGTCCACCAGAAGTCAGTTATGTTGAATACTATGATTCGATTGAAAGAAGTAAAATTAAAACTACTTATTATAATGGTTACTTCGTTAGTACAAAAAACATACAATAGATCAGAAAAGGTGGGAGATTCGTTACTAATAAAAGGTTCGGAAAGTTTCCGGATTTACCCGGCAGGCCGCTGTCCAATACGCGATTAATTCATATTCTTTTTCAAAGCTGCAACCCTAGTGTTGCAGCTTTTTTACTTGCCAAAATTATTAATATCTGTTAATCTTTTGCCTATTATGACAGTAAGAATGAGACATACCAAAGCTCACACAAGAAACAGAAGAGCGCACCACGCGCTTGGTAATCCTGCTATTACGAAAGATTCTAAAACAGGAGCAGTTTCTTTGAGACATAGAGTATCTCCACAAACAGGAGAATACAAAGGTAAAAAAGTTATTGAAGTTTCTACAAAAATGAACGCAAAGAATCGCGCAAGAGCAGAAGCTACAAAACAATCAACAAAGAAAGAAAAATAAGCCAAAGTTAATTTTAAAAAAAGCTTGGCTTTTTTCTTTTGTCTAGGTATAATTACTTACGTAAGGATATATGGCAAACAGGCACCTTTCCAGATCAATAGTGTTACAAACTCTTTTTGAGTTAGACATCCGTGAAATCGACAAAAAAGTCGCATCGGAAGTTCTTATTCGTAATACTACTGAATTTGCACCCGGAATTGGCGATGATGCTTTTATGAAAAATCTCCTAGATACAATCGTATCTAAAAAACCTGAAATAGATAAAATAATTGAAAAGGCTGCACCTGATTGGCCTCTTGATAAAATTGCGACAGTTGATCGTAATGTATTACGTCTTGGTTTAGCAGAACTACTTTTCTCTGATAAGGATGAAGTTCCAGCCAAAGTTGCTATTAACGAAGCTATTGAACTAGCTAAAACATTTGGTGGTGAATCATCAGGTAAATTCATTAACGGTGTTCTTGGTGCTGTCTACAAAGAGATGGGTGAACCAGGTAAAGATCAGGTTTCTAAAAAGAAAAAGGAAATTGCATTTGAAGATATGCCAATTGAAAAGAAAGTTGGTGCAGTACTTTTCTCAAAAGATGAAGATGAATATTACATTGCGCTTGTTCATGATGTTTTTGGACATTGGACTCTTTCAAAAGGTGGTGTTGAAGAAGGAGAAGATGATGAAGCTGGATTGAAAAGAGTTGTTAAAGAAGAAATGGGTATTGATCTAACTGAATTGGTAGAAAAAATTGGTGAAAATGAATACGTAGCAAATCATCCAGAAAAAGGTAAGCACCGTAAACAGGTAACTTATTACTTGGCAAAAGCAAAACATGACGATATTAAATTAGGTGAATCAGGAGGTCTTGATGACGCTCGTTGGTTTAAACTTAAAGAAGTTCTTGATTTAAATTTTTATGATGATATTCTGCCATTAGTTACTAAAGCCATCAAAAAGCTAGTTAGTGACAAGGATTCGAAAGAAGATACTAAAAAATAACCGCGATAAAATCGCCAAAACAAAATGGATTACAATAAAATAGAAGAAAAAATAGGGGTTAAGTTTAACGACCAAAACCTGTTGATTCAAGCCTTTACTCACCGTTCATTTCTAAATGAAAATAAGGATAAAGGTTTGAAACATAATGAACGTCTAGAATTTTTGGGAGACGCTGTTTTAGAATTGGTCACAACTGATTACTTGTACCGTACTTTTCCAGATAGACATGAAGGAGACTTAACATCATTTCGTGCTGCTTTAGTTAATACACAGTCAATTTCAGACGCTTCTACTAGATTAGGGTTTAATGATTACCTGCGCCTTTCAAAAGGTGAATCAAAGGATCAGGGGCGCGCGCGTTCTTATATTTTAGCTAATACTTTTGAATCTGTAATTGGATCAATATATCTGGATCAGGGATATGATGCAGCTGCAAAATTTATAGCAGAAATACTTTTGCCGTCTATTGATCAAATTATTACAGAAGGAACCTGGATCGACGCAAAGAGTAAGCTACAAGAGATAGTCCAAGAAAAACATGGGCTTACACCATCGTATGAAACAGTAAAAGAAGAGGGACCAGATCATGACAAAGTATTTACTGTAGCTCTACACTATGGAGATAAAGAAATTGATAGTGGACAAGGGAAGTCAAAACAAGAGGCAGAACAAGACGTTGCCAGAAAGATATTAAAAGGTGAAGGGGTAATATAATATTATGGAAGGACTAGAAATACCAAATTTAGAAGATAAAAAAGAAAGTGTTCGTAACCAAGCAGGACACGAGCATCTAAAAGCAGAAACTTTAAAATTAGTTAGAGGATTTTTAGAGTCAGAAGAAAGAAAAATTGGTGCAGGTCTTTCAGCAGAAGTTCACTATTTTGGAGAAAATAACAGCGCATGTTTAAAAATTATATCACCAGAAACCCTAAAAAATGATCGAAAGATTAATTCAACTATTGAAGAAGCTGATTTTCAAGAAAAAGCCTATTCTATTTTAGAAAATGTTGATGGTATAAATGTACCTAGACCTCTCTTCGAATATGAATTTGAAATTAGGAATGATACAGAAACTATAGAAGAAATTAATGTAATGTGTATGGAAAGATTAAATGCCGTATCAGTAGAAGATATTCTAGATTACAAAGAAGAATTACCAGAAAAATTTAATTTTGAAGATTTTTTTAAGAAACTAAAAAGAGGCCTGACAAAATTACATGAGGAAAACTTACATCATAGAGATCTTAGGCCGGGTAATGTCATGATAGATTTAGAGACAGGCGATCCATACCTTATTGATTTTGGAAGATCTATTAATACAATAGGTGATGAAGACCCTTATTTAGATGTTGGAATAGGAGGTACAACAAAACATCCAAAAGATGAGCAGGGCCTAAGAGAAATTAGACAATTAATATTAAAACATGTTGTTTCTTTAAATAATAAAAAATAATTGACTTATTATAAATATATTATATAATATTGCAAATGAGTACACAAGAAATAAAATTAAAAACAAATATACGTAAGGGTTTTATTGAAGAGATTAAGACTGCTTCAAAAAAAGTGAAGAAGGATGAAACTGCTATCTTTGGTATCCTTGGGCAAAATGTAAAGATTGTCTATGGAGATTTACCAGATGACGGCGATGTTGATAACGTCGGCGGGTCATTCAAGAATGATAATGGTGACAGATTCCACTTTTTTATTCAATAAAACTTATTTTAATTACTAGCGCTCCATGATTGGAGCGCTTTTTTTATACCACTTTTTTAAAACGTAAATTAACGTTATAATATCCAAATGTATTTAAAAGAACTAGAAATAAATGGCTTTAAATCGTTCGCTAGTAAGTCATCCCTAAATTTTGATTCTCCTATTTCTGCTATTGTCGGCCCTAATGGTTCTGGTAAGTCTAATATCGCAGAGGCTTTTCGTTTTGTTCTAGGAGAACAATCTTTCAAGTCTATGCGTGGTAAACGTGGTGAAGATCTAATCTTTAGCGGAACAAATTCTGCTGGTAAACAGTCTCGAGCCAGTGTAAAAGTTTATTTTGATAATTCTGATAAGTCTCTACCTGTCGATTTTGAAGAAGTAACAATAGAGAGAACAGTGTATCGTGATGGTGTTAACGAATACAAAATAAATAATTCAGTTGTTCGGCTTCAGGATGTTGCTGAATTGCTTTCTAATGCAAACGTTGGTTCAAGTGGGCATCATATTATTTCTCAAGGTGAAGCAGATAGAATTTTAAATACAACACCAAAAGAAAGAAAAACCATTCTAGAAGAGGCACTAGGCTTAAAAATATTTGAATATAAAAAAGCAGAAAGTCAGAAAAAACTTGAAAAAACTGATGAGAATATTAAACAAGTCCAATCTCTGCGTCGTGAAATTGCACCTCATATTAAATTTCTTAAAAAACAAGTTGAAAAAATTGAAGAAGGAAAACAGATTAAATTAAAATTAGTTGAACTTTATAAAGAATACTTTAAAAGAGAATCACTCTATCTTAAGTATAAAAAACAAGAACTTGCACATGCTATTGATGAGCCTAAAAAACGCTTGGAAGATATTGATAATAAAATTGCCGAATATCGTGCAGTAGCTGAAAAAGAAGAACAAACAGAATTAAAGGAGCAAGTTCAATCTCTGCAAAATGATGTTACACAAGTTAATTCAGAGAAATCAAACCTTATTAGACAGCAGGGACAAACTGAAGGTGAATTGCAGTCACTAGAGAAACTTCTTTCAAAACAAGAGGTAGTTAAAAAGGAACTTATTACTGTTGAACAATCAGAGTTTGATGATTTAGAACAAAGAACTTTTAAACTACATAGTGAAATAGAAAATGAAAGTGATTTAATGGTTATACGAGAAAAGATTTCTCAAATTATATCTTTAATTTCCGGATTTATAAAAGCTCAAAATGGTGAGGAAGAATCTGGTCAACAGAATCAAGAAATGATCTCTGAAATATCTCAAATTAAGGATAGACTTTCTAGTATTATAAAAAAAATTGAAATAGTAAATCAGAAGGAAAAAGATCTGCAGGAAAAATTAGAAAAAATGCGTGAGCAATTAGAAGCTGATAAAACAGATTCACTTGTTGCTGAAAAAGAGATTATTAAATTAATGACAGAGAAAAATGATATTCAACAAGTTATTTCCAAGCATTCTGTTAAGATTCATAATTTCAACCAGGATGAGGGTAATTTTAAACAAGAGTTAATGGAGGCACATGGTTTATCTGGTAGAGACGCTGTAGATTATGAAGAAATTGAAATTAAAGACGGAGAATTAAAACTTCAAGAAAAAGAAATTGCTTACCAAGATCGCCAAAAACAACTAGACCGCAAGAAGGAGATTGATAGATTAAAAATTAAAACTGAGGAATTCGGTAGTGGATCAGGTGAAGAAATTATTCGCGAATACGATGAATCCAATGATCGTGATAAATTTCTTGTTACCGAAATAGAAGATCTTGAAAAGTCTTCTGAATCACTGAAACAATTAATCACAGACTTAGAAGAAAAGATTAATAAAAAATTCCACGAAGGAATTGCTAAGATTAATTCTGAGTTCCAAAAATTCTTTGAGCTAATGTTTGGTGGTGGTAACGCTTCTATTAGAGTTGTAAAATTAAAGACTCGTAAGCGTCGTGATACTGATCTTGATTTTGGCCAGGAAGAAGATGAAATGGTAGAAGAGGAAAGTCAGGAGGAAGGTTTGGAAGTAGATGTTTCACTACCTCGTAAGAAGGTTAAAGGTTTAATGATGTTATCTGGAGGTGAACGTGCCCTTACTTCTATTGCCCTTATCTTTGCGATGTCTCAAGTTAATCCTCCTCCATTTATTATTTTAGATGAAACAGATGCTGCTCTTGATGAAGCTAATTCTCGAAAATATGGTGACATGATCGAGAATCTCTCAGCACACTCTCAGTTAATTTTAATTACTCACAATCGTGAAACTATGGGACGAGCCGGAGTTCTGTATGGTGTAACAATGATGCAGGGAATCTCTAAACTACTCTCTATTAACTTTGAGGATGGAATCGAGTGGGCTAAGTAGGTTGACTTTTTAGTATAAAAAAATTAAATTATTAATTAGATGTTCATTTTGACGAGATAGACATCTTCGCTGTAAGCGTCGGAGCTAATTCAGGGTTCGAATCCCCGATATGGTGCCACATGGAATACATGAGATACAAGGTATATCCAGATGGAACTATTGAAGTCATTGTAAAAAGATAAAAATTAGATCTAATCTGAAGACAAACCTAAGTTTGTTTCAAGGTACGTAACACCTTTTTCGTCAAAAGTTACAATTAAGACCCGCTTAGGAGGGTCTTTTTATTTTTTTTCCTCTTTAACCAAATCCATATCAATTTTCTTTTGGTCTAGATCAATTGATGTGACTTTAATTTTAATATCATCACCAAGACGGAATTTCTCTTTAGTTTTTTCACCAACCATTGCGTATGCTTTCTCATCAAATTTAAAGAAGTCATCACCAAGTTTTGTTACATGTATTAAACCTTCAGTTAACGTCTCCTTTGTTTGAGCAAAAATACCAAATGGTGTAACACCTGAAATAACAGCTTCAAATGTTTCTCCGATATGGTCTTGCATATACTCTGCTTGCTTGTAACGAATAGATTCACGTTCAGCCTCAGTTGCCATAATTTCACGCTCTGTGGATATGGCTGCTGCTTCTTCAAAGTAATTTAATTCACTAGCATCAATTTTTTGGTCATGAATGAATTTGTATATAATTCTGTGAACTAGAAGGTCGGGGTAACGACGAATTGGAGAAGTGAAATGGGTATAGAATTTGAAAGCCAAACCAAAGTGACCGATGTTAGCTGGTGCATAAATTGCTTTACTCATAGTTCTTACCGCTGCAGTTTTAATCATATTCTCTTCGTTTGTACCATCTATATCATCAAATAGTTTATTCATGTCCTTTGCATCGACATAACCTTCGTCATCAAGAGGTAGAAAGTAACCTAATCCCTTTACAAAATTAGCTAGATCTTCCAACTTGTCCTTGTTAGGTAAATCATGAATACGATAAATCAGTTTATTATGAATATTTCCGTTAACCTTACCTTTATCATGAATAAACTTCGCAACTTCACGGTTAGCAAGAAGCATCATTTCCTCAACTAATTTATGAGTATCAATTCGTTCTTTTTTAATAACACGTAGAGGACGACCATTTTCATCTAGTTCAAATTTAATTTCATCAGACTCAAATTCAATTGCACCTTTGGCACGTTTTTCTTTGGCTAATTTCTTTGCAATCTTGTTCATTTGAATTAGTTCATCTACATAAGGACCACTTTCTGCATCAATAACAGCTTGTGCTTCTTCATATGTAAAACGTTTCTTTGAGTGAATCACTGACTTTCCAAATTTTCTTTCAGCAACATGACCATTTTCATCAATTTCAAAAATAGCTGAGAAAGCTAATTTCTCCGTATTTGGATTAAGAGAACATAAGTCATTAGATAGTACCTCAGGAAGCATAGGAATCGTTCTATCAACAAGATAGACAGACGTAGCGCGATCATAAGCTTCTTTATCTAGTGCTGATCCCGGAGTTACATAATGAGAAACGTCAGCGATATGAACACCAATTTCAAAGTTTCCATTTTCTAGTGTTTTGATATGTAATGCATCATCAAAGTCTTTGGCATCAGCCGGGTCTATGGTGAAAACATTATCTTCACGAAGATCAAATCTTTTATCAATTTCTTCTTGTGGGATCTTGTGCCATTCTTTTTGTAAAGCTTCAGCTTCAGCGTCTACTTTTTCTGGGAAATCAATAATGAATCCTTTTTCGTAGATAATAGATTGAATTTCAACTTCATGTTCACCTTTCTTTCCAAAAATCTTAATAAGTGAAGCTTCTGGTAATTGATTTATTTGCCAGTCTTCTAATTTTATAAGTACTTTTTGATCTAAAGATACTTTTTCAGTAAATTCTTTTTGAAGTCTGAATTTTGTATAAACTTTAAAATTATCAGGATGGATTAAAATCTCACCATTCTCTTCTATTACTGTTCCTACAAATTGTTCGCGTGCCCGCATTGTGATCTGAATAACTTCACCTAAAGGTCTGTCGTCATCCCCTATACCAATTTTACGCACTTTAACAGTGTCACCTGGTAATGCTTGATTCATTTTTTCGGGCTGTACCACAATTTCATCGTTTGAATCATTGATTCTTACAAACCCTATACCTTTTCCGTTAGTTTTAATTTTCCCCTCTATAATATTTTCATTAGTCATAATTAGATGTAATGTTATCGTAAATTGGATTAAAAGGCTAATTTCTATTGACCGTTCTCAAAACATTTGCTACTATTTTGCCCATGTTAATAATTAGATTACAAAGAGTAGGAAAGAAAAACGAACCAACATTTCGTATTGTCTTAACTGACTCAAAGAATGGACCCAAAAGTGGTAAATTCTTAGAAATTCTTGGATCATACGATGCTCGTGATAAAAACGAATCAAAAGTTAAGGAAGATAGAGTAAAAGAACTTATCGCAAATGGTGCACAAGTTTCAGATACTGTCCATAACTTTTTAATTACTAAGGGTGTTATTGAAGGAAACAAAGTAAATGCACTCCCAAAAAAGAGTCCAATAGTTGATGAAGAAAAACTAAAGGCTGAAGAGGAGGCAAAAGCAAAAGCTGCAGAAGAAACTTCAACTGAAGAGGAAGATCCAGTCACTGAAGAAACTGTAGAAGCTCCAGCCGAAGAGAAAACAGAAGAAGCTCCAAAAGAGGATGCTCCAGTCGCTGAAGAAACTCCAGCAGAAGAACCAGCTAAGGAAGAAGAGGAGCCAGCTGAAGAAAACGTAGAAGAAAAGAAAGAAGCTTAAATTTAGAAACACCTCGAAAGAGGTGTTTTTAGGTTGACTACTATTTAAAATATGTTTTATAATACATGTAGAGCAGTTGACGAAGGAACTGCCGTTATTCATTAAAGAAATAAGAAAAGAAAATGTCAACAGAAAAAGAATTAGATTATCAATTTCTAGAAAGCACAGTAAAAGCTTTGGTAGATAATCCAGAAGATGTAAAGATTGATAGAACTGTCGATGAAATGGGGGTTCTACTAACACTATCAGTAAGTCCAGAAGACATGGGAAAAATTATTGGTCGTCAAGGAAATACTGCAAAAGCTATGAGAATTCTTTTAAGAGTTGTTGGAATGAAAAACAACGCTCGCGTTAACTTAAAGATTAACGAACCAGAAGATGGTAAAAGACCAGAAACAACAGTTGATGAAGCAATAGATGATCTAAAGATCTAAACTATCTTAAAACTTAAGTTTGAGTAAGGCCGCTTATAAAAGCGGTTTTGCTTTTTATAAATAAAAAAGCTAGATTATAAACAATGAATTTTCATATAATTACATTATTTCCAGAATCAATGGAATCTTATATAAAATCCTCAATAATCAAGAGGGCAATCGAGGATAATAAAATATCTGTTAATTTTTATAATCCAAGAGACTTTGCTGACAATAAATTTAAAAGAGTTGACCAAAAACCATATGGTGGTGGTCCAGGTATGGTAATTCAAGCTGAACCCGTAATAAAAGCAATTGCAAAAGCCAAAGGTCGCAAAAAGAAGGTTAAAATTTATTTTACTTCTCCTGCTGGAAAAAAATTCACAACTGATATTGCTAAAAAGTCAGCTAAAAATTACAAAGACATTATTATTGTTTGTGGTCGGTATGAAGGTATCGACGCCCGTATTAAAAAGGTTTTCAAAATGGATGACATTTCAATAGGAGATTATGTTTTAACTGGTGGTGAATTACCTGCGCTTGTTATGTTGGATTCTATCTCAAGACAAGTAAAAGGAGTTCTAGGTAATGAACTTTCTCGCGAAGAAGATCGAGTTTCCTCACCGGAAGTTTACACAAGGCCAGAAACATTTAAGTATAAAAAGAAAGATTATAATGTTCCAAAGGTTTTATTGACTGGAAATCATGCTGATATTGATGAATGGCGTTCATCTAAAAGAAAAAGTAAATAGTTCAATTTATGTGGGAAACACGTTGACACGACTTTATTTTTAGTTTATATTAGTTGTAACTACTAGATGGATTGAGTTTTGGTAAGCAAAAGAGTAGGGGGAGAGGGAATTTTTATATAGAAAAACTGCTTCATTTAATGCAGATTTCAAAAATTACAAAATAATTAAAGTTAAATAAAGGCGAGCACAAACTTTATGAAAAGTTTGAGTGTTGGCTTGTCTTTGTCTGTCTAAAAGAAATTTACAAGAAAATTATAAGAAAAAATACTATATATGGCGAAAAAACAACTAATAAGAACTGATTTAGGTAATACGATTGGTCAGAGAGATAAAAAATATTTCTCAAAATACAAGAAATCAAGAGTAGAAACACCTAACCTATTCGAGGGGCAATTGGATTCCTTCAAAAATTTACTAGATGAAGGTTTAAAAAATGTATTTGAGGAATTTGCTTCAATCAAAGACTATTCAGAAAAGAAGTTTGATTTAAAGCTCGGAAAAATAATTTTTGACGAGCCAAAGCTTTCTGCTAAGGAATCTCGTGAAAACCGTCTTACATATGAAGCTCCAATGAAAATTAGAGCTACTCTTGTAAATAAAATTCTTGGTACTGAAAAAGAGCAAGAAATTTTTCTTACAGACTTTCCGTTGATGACAGAGCATGGAACTTTTCTAATTAACGGTGTTGAGAGAGTAATCGTTCCACAATTAGCAAGATCATATGGTGTGCTGTTCACAAAGCAACTGCTTCGTGGACGTTTTCAATTTGGTTCAAAAATTATTCCTTCAAGAGGAGCTTGGATTGAATTCGAAACAGACGCAGACGATGTCCTATATATAAGAATAGATAGAAATAGAAAATTCCCCGCAACTACATTTCTAAGAACATTAGGTGTTGGATCTGACAAAGATATCTTAAACCTATTTAAAGGTGATGAAAAAGCAACACTAGCTATTCAAAAGACACTAGATAGAGATACTGCAGAAACAGTTGATGAAGCCTACCTTGATGTATACAAAAGACTAAGAGACGGTGATCTAGCTACTCTAGACAACGCAAAAGAATTTGTTGATTCAATTCTTTCTACACAAAGATATGACTTATCAGAAGTTGGTAGATTTAAATTTAATAAAAGATTCGGACTTGATATAAGTAAAAAAGGTCTTGAAAAAAGAGTAATTGATATTGATGATTTAGCAATTATCTTGAAACACATAGTAGAACTTAATCATACTCCAAACGCAGAAGAAGATGATATTGATCATTTAGGATCAAGAAGAGTACGTTTTGTTGGTGAACTTTTGGAACAAAAAGTTAGAACTGGTATGTCTCAAATGAAAAGAAACATTCAAAACAGAATGTCTACAATTGATACAGGCACATCTCTTCCAGCAAACTTTATTGCACCGCGTCCACTTCAAGCAAGAATAAAAGAATTCTTCACAACGAACCAACTTTCACAGTTCATGCAACAAGAAAACCTTCTAACTGAAACAGAACACCTTAGAACTGTTTCTGCATTAGGACCGGGAGGACTACAAAGAGAAAGAGCTGGTCTTGAAGTACGTGACGTTCATCCATCTCATTATGGTCGCGTTTGTCCTATTCACACTCCTGAAGGACCAAACATCGGACTTATTTTACGTCAATCTGTTTTCTCAAGAACAAACAAGTATGGAATGATTGAAACTCCTTACTTAAAAGTTGAAAATGCAAAAATTACTGGAGAAGTTATTTATATGAATGCAAATGACGAAGAAGGTCATATTATTGCTCATGCCGCTACAAAATTTGATGATAATGATAAATTCGTAGAAAAATATGTGAGTGCAAGACAGAATGGAAACCCAGTTATTGTTAAAAGTACTGAGGTAGATTTTGTTGACGTTGCTCCAAATCAAGCTTTCTCAATTGCTACATCAATGATTCCATTCTTGGATCATAACGACGCTAACCGTGCACTTATGGCATCTAACATGCAGAAACAAGCGGTTCCACTTCTAGAATCAGAAGCACCTATTGTAGCAACAGGAACTGAGCAAGAAGCACTGTTATCTTCTAATCGTGTATTAAAAGCAAGAGATGCTGGAGAAGTTCAAGCTGTAGATTCTACAAAAATAGTTATCAAAAACTCAAAAGGTAAATTGGATGAGTATGAACTTGAAAGTTATCGTAGAACAAACAACTTCACACTGTTTAATCACCGCCCAATTGTAAATATGGGTCAAAAAGTTAAGAAAGGAGAGTTGATTGCTGACACATCTACATCAGATAATGGACAAATTGCTCTTGGTAAAAACCTTCTAGTGGCCTTCATGTCATGGAGTGGTTCTAACTATGAGGATGCCATTATTATTTCTGAGAGACTTGTTAAAGATGATACTCTTACATCAATTCACCTTCAAGAAGTCGTAGTGAATGTCCGTGATACAAAATTAGGTCCAGAGGTCACAACATCTGACATTCCAAATGTTGGAGACACTAAACTACGTGATCTTGATGAAGAAGGTATCGTACGTATTGGTGCAGAAATTCGCCCAGGTGATATTTTGATAGGAAAAATTACACCAAAAGGTGAATCACAACTAACTCCAGAAGAAAGACTACTAAGATCTATTTTTGGTGATAAAGCACGTGATGTTAAAGATTCATCAAAAAGAGCAGAAGGTGGTATGAGAGGTCGTGTAATCGGAGTAAAAGTTTTCTCAAGAGAAAATGGTGATAAATTAGATTCTGGAATTATTAAAAGAATCCATATCGAAGTTGCACAATTACGTCCAATTACTGTTGGAGACAAACTTGCTGGTCGTCATGGTAACAAGGGTGTTATTTCAAGAATCCTTCCTGCTGAAGATATGCCTTACAACGAAGACGGAACTCCTGTGGATATTATTCTTACTCCACTTGGTGTTCCATCACGTATGAACCTTGGTCAAATTCTTGAATTACACCTCGGTCTTGCTGCTAACTCACTAGATTACCAAGCTATCTGTCCTGCTTTTGCTGGTGCAACTGTAGAAGAGATCCGTGAAGAATTAACTGATGCTGGATTTAATACTAACGGTAAAATGCCACTTTACGATGGTAGAAATGGTGAAAAATTTGAACAAGACATTTCAGTTGGATATATGTATATGCTTAAACTTCATCATATGGTTGAGGACAAGCTTCACATGAGATCAATTGGTCCGTACTCACTTATCACTCAACAACCACTTGGAGGTAAAGCTCAAAATGGTGGTCAAAGATTTGGAGAAATGGAAGTCTGGGCTCTACTAGGACACGGTGTAGCTCATACTCTTCGTGAAGTATTAACTTATAAATCAGACGATATAGTCGGTCGTTCTGCAGCCTTCGATTCAATTGTGAAGGGACAACCTATTTCACAAGCCAATGTTCCGGCATCATTTAATGTTCTAGTAAATAATATTAGAGGTTTAGCGCTAGATGTTGATGTTGTAGACGTTGTGGATGAAGATAGCGAAATTAATAAATAATCAAACAATCATGAGAAGAAAACAAAAAGAAACAAATATCGATAAGATCTTTCTGAGAATAGCATCTCCAGAAAGAATTCTAGAATGGTCACATGGAGAAGTGACTAGACCTGAAACAGTCAACTATAGAACACAACGCTCTGAAAAAAATGGTTTGTTTGATGAAAGAATTTTCGGTCCAGAAAAAGACTATGAATGTTACTGTGGAAAATACAAAGGAATTCGCTATAAGGGTATTACTTGTGAAAAATGTGGAGTTGAAATAACTCGTGCAATTGTTCGTCGTGATCGAATGGGTCACATTGAACTAGCTTCACCCGTTTCTCATATATGGTTTCTACGTTCTATGCCATCAAGAATCTCACTAATATTAGGAATGACATCATCGGATGTTGAAAAAGTTATTTACTTTGCTGGTTACCTTATTACAAAAGTTGATGAGGATGAAAAGAAAAGAATAGTTAGTGATCTTGAATCAGAATTTAAATCAAAATCAAAAAATGCTCAAGATGACAAAACAAAAGAGCATTTGAAACAACTATATCAAGATACAAAAACTGAAATTGATAGTATTATTCAAGGTAAAGTAATTGATGAAGTTCAATACCATAAATTTTCAATGAAATATGGTTCATTGTTTGAAGCTGAAATTGGTGCTGAAGCGGTATATCAACTTTTCAAAAACCTTAATCTTGAAGAACTTAAAGCTAACCTAGAAAAAGATCTAGAAAAGGCGACATCTGTAATGAGAGATAAGCTTAATAAAAGATTAAGTCTAGTTAAAGCAATGATTAAGTCTGAGATTAGACCAGAATGGATGTTCTTGAAATATATTCCAATTATTCCACCTGCAATCCGTCCTATGGTTGCTCTTGATGGTGGTCGTCAGGCTACATCTGATGTTAATGACCTTTATCGTCGTGTTATCAACAGAAACAACCGTTTGAAAAAACTTCAAAACATTGGAGCACCTGATGTTATCTTGAGAAACGAAAAAAGAATTCTACAGGAAGCTGTTGATGCTTTAATTGATAACTCAATCAGACACAATTCAAATTCAGGAATGATGAATGCTGCTCAAAAAAGACCGCTTAAATCAATTGCTGATTCACTAAAAGGTAAGAGAGGGCTTTTCAGAGGAAACCTTCTTGGTAAGCGTGTAGATTATTCTGGACGTTCTGTGATTGTTATTGGTCCCACATTAAAACTTGATCAATGTGGTCTACCAAAACATATGGCACTTGAGCTATTCAAACCATTTGTTATTTCACAATTACTTAAAAAAGAACTAGCATTTAATATTAGAGGTGCCGGACGTTTAATTGATGAAGGAGCTCCAGAAGTTTGGGAGATTCTTGAAGAAGTGATTGCAGATAAATACGTACTTCTTAACCGTGCGCCTACTTTGCACCGTCTTGGTATTCAAGCTTTCAAACCAGTTTTAATTGAAGGTAAAGCTATCCAAGTTCACCCACTTGTTTGTACAGCGTTCAACGCTGACTTCGATGGTGACCAAATGGCTGTCCACGTCCCACTTTCTGTAGTTTCTCAATTTGAGGCTCGTGAAATTATGGCCGCTGATAAGAATGTTCTAAAACCCGGATCAGGTGAACCAGTTGTTGCTGCAAAGCTTCTTGATATTCTACTTGGAGCATTCTGGGTTACAAAGCTGATGAAAGGTGAAAAAGGAGAAGGTATGATCTTCCCTGGACCAAACACAGCTATGACAGCTCGTGACTATGACCTTATTTCTCTAAGAGCTAAAATTATTCTTAGAAGTAAACCAGGAACTAAATATGAGGTAGAAGAAGGTCAATTAGAAACAACAGTTGGTAGAGTAATGTTTAACTCAATTCTGCCTGATGATTATCCTTACGTTAATGAAGAGATTAATAAAAAGAAAATGTCAGAAATTGTTGATGACTTAATTGCTCTTTACGGTATTAGTGGTATTCCAAAGATTCTTGATGATATTAAAGAGTTTGGTTTCAAATATGCTACTAAATCAGGTATTACTTGGGCTATTGATGACTTGGTTATTCCAGAAGGAAAACAACCTGTTATAGATGCTGCAACCGAAGAGGTTAAACAAGTAATGAGACAATTCAATGAGGGTCTTCTTTCAAACATGGAGAAGAAAAGAAAACTTACAACAATTTGGCATGAAGCTAAAAATAAAATTGAAGGTTTGATTCCTGACTCATTAGACACTAATTCACCAGTTTATGATATGTGGAAATCAGGTGCCAGAGGTTCTCTTGGCCAAATTACAAACATGGCCGGTATGAAAGGTTTGATTATTAACTCTAAAGGTGAAGAAATTGAAACACCAGTTCTATCATCATCTAAAGAAGGTTTCTCACCAATCGAATACTTCACATCTACTCATGGTTCTAGAAAGGGTCTTACTGACACAGCTTTGAACACAGCTAAAGCTGGTTACTTGACTAGAAGATTGTTCGACGTTGCGCAAGATGTAATTGTTAACGAACAAGACTGTGGTACAAAAAATTCTATTCTTATTAAGCGTGATGCAGTTGATTCAGGTATAGAAGTACCTATTTCAAAGAAAGTTAAAGGTAGAGTTCTTGCAAAAGAAGTTAAAGCCGGAGACAAGACTTACAAAAAAGGTCATCTTGTAAGTAAATTAGATGCTGTAGATATTGAAAATAGTGACGTACAGGAATTAGAAGTAAGATCACCACTTACTTGTGAATCACACAGAGGTGTTTGTGCAGATTGTTATGGTTCTGACCTTGGTAAAGATGAAATAGTGGATCTAGGTGAAGCTATTGGTACTGTTGCTGCACAAGCTATTGGTGAGCCTGGTACACAGCTTACTATGAGAACCTTCCATGCCGGTGGTACTGCCGTTGTCGGTGGTGACATCACACAAGGTCTTCCTCGTATTGAAGAAGTTTTCGAAAGAAGAAAACCAAAATCACCTGCTATTATTTCTAAAACAGATGGAATCATTTCTGAAATTCGTGATGAAAAGAAAGAAAAAATTCTAGTTGTATCTCCAAAAGCAGGAACAAAAGCTCAAAAACCGAAAGAATATAAAGTTTCAGAAATTAGAACTCTATTCGTTAAAGAGGGTGATGAAGTTGTTACAGGACAATTGTTAACTGATGGTTCAGCTGATATTGCAGAACTATACAAATACGCTGGTCTTGAAGCTGCCGAAAATTACATCATTGGTCAAATCAATAGAATTTATGAATTACAAGGTGAACCTGTTTCAAGAAAGCATATCGAAATTATTGTTAGACAAATGTTCTCAAGAATTAAAATTACAGAAGTTGGAGATTCAACATTTGCAGTTGGAGATGTTGTAAGTAGATCTGACTTTAATCTAGAAAATAAAGAATTATCTACTGCTAACAAAATGGAAGCTGGTGGAGATTCAATACTTCTAGGTATTACAGAGGTATCACTTACTAGAAAGAGTTTCTTGTCAGCTGCTTCATTCCAGCATACAACAAAGGTTCTTATCAATGCTGCAATACGTGGTGCTGAAGATAATCTGAGTGGTCTTAAGGAAAATGTCATTTTGGGACGTTTGATTCCAGCTGGAACAGGATTTGTTGGAAGTAAGAAGTATGAACAAGCAAAAGCAATTGAAGATGAAGCAATTGCAAAGTATGAAGAATTTAATTCATACGACAGATAATAATTATAAAAACCATGTCGCAAGATAACGTATCAAAAATCAAGGAGCGACTGGGAATCAAAGAAGTTGTAGAAACATACATCAAACTAGAAAAAGCAGGTAGTAACTTCAAAGGTAGATGTCCATTCCATAATGAAAAGACACCATCCTTCTTTGTTTCTCCAGATCGAGATTCATACTACTGTTTTGGATGTGGTGTTAAAGGCGATATCTTCACTTTCGTCCAAGAGTTTGAAGGTGTGGACTTCATTAATTCACTAAAACTATTAGCCGATAGGGCAGGTATAACTCTTGAGAAGGTTGATTTAAAAGGAAATTCTTATTCTAATCTTTTAAAAGAGATTCTAGAATCAGCAACAATCTTCTTTGAAGAATCCTTTAAGAAAAACCCAGAGGTAGTAATGTATCTAAAGAAGAGAGGATTAATGGAAGAAACAATTGATGCGTGGAGAATTGGTTTTGCTCCAAACGGATGGAGTAATCTACTAGATTATCTTAAAAATAAAGGTTACAAAGAATTAGATATCGACAAGGCAGGTCTAATCAAGAAAGGATCCAGAGAGGGATATTATGATCGTTTTAGAAGTAGAATAATTTTCCCGATATTTAATTCAAACGGAGATATTGTCGCCTTTACTGGTAGAATCTTTGGACAAGAAGAAGACACTGCTAAATATCTTAACAGTCCTGAGACGGAGCTATTTAAAAAATCTGAAATACTTTATGGTTTTGATAAGGCAAAAAGTTCAATTAGAAAAAATGATTTTGCAATTTTAGTTGAAGGACAAATGGATACAATTATGTGTCATCAGGCTGGATATAAGAATGCTGTAGCATCGTCCGGTACAGCCATAACAGAGATTCAATTAAAGAATATTAATAGGTTATCAAATAACCTTGTTGTAGCTTATGATTCTGATAGTGCTGGATTTTCAGCTTCTGAAAAAGCTTGGAAGACTGGTTTAAAAATCGGGATGGATGTAAAAATATCACCAATTGAAGATGGATTAGATCCAGCTGATTTAATCCAAGAAGATCCTAAAAAATGGAAGGAAACTATTAAGAAATCAGAACATATTATTGATGTCTTTGTAAGAAAAATATCAAATTCAGAAACTGATAAAAGGAAAATAAGTCAAAGGGTAATAAAAGAGATAGTTCCACATTTAAAATCAATTTCCTCTGGTATAGATCGAGATCACTTTGTTAGAAAGGTTGGTGAATCATTCGATATATCTATAGATGCAATTAAACAAGAAATAAATTCTTATAAAGATGATTCTGATAATTCTGTAGATTCAAATTACCGATCGAATTCTTTTGTTGAAAGGGATCAGTTTGATGAATTAGCACTAGAGAAAAGAATATTTGCTGTAATGTTTGTATTTGAAAAAAAAGATCTTGAAGAATTTCAAAAAATACAGGAGGGGATAATAAACGTTGTAGGTCAAGAGGAATATGATAAAATTTTAGAAAGTATAAACGAGGATCTAGAGGAAATTATTTTTGCTGTTGAAAGTTCATTTAATGAGGAAAACGTCAAAGCAGAATCAGTCGAATTATTAAAAAACCTAAAAGTAAAAAAATTAAATACTAGAAGGAAAAGTTTATTATTAGAGCTTAAGAAAGCTGAACAAAATAAAAATGAAGAATTAGAGAATAATTTATTATCAGAAATTAACCAAATTTCAAAACAAATACAGGAGATAAATTAAATTTATATGCCAAAAAAGAAAGCAATTAAAAAACAAAATAAAACAACAAAAAAAGTAGCAAAAACTACTAATAAAAAAACAACAAGTAGTAAAGCAAAAAAAACTACAAAAAAACAAGTAAAGAAGATAACTAAAAAAGCTGCTCCAAAAGTAAAAAAGACGCCAGCTAAAAAACTAAATAAAAAAGATCAAGCAAAAGCAAATGCTGCTAAAAAAATAATTACCAAAGGTAAAGATAGAGGTTTTATTACTTACGATGAAATTCTTAAGGAATTTCCAAACATTGAATCAGATGTTAAATTTCTTACCTCACTTTACGAAGATTTAGAAGGTGCCGGTATTGATGTGCTAGAAAGTGGCGGATTACTTGAAGCTCCAGATGAAAAAGATGGTAAGTTTGTTTATGGTAAAAATGCTTCACAGTATGACTCAATTCAGATGTATTTAAAAGAGATTGGGCAGTACTCTCTAATTATGGCTCACGAAGAGAAAGAGTTAGCTAAAAGAATTGAAGCGGGAGAGGGAGAAGCCAGGAACCTGCTTGCTCGTGCTAACTTACGTCTTGTTGTATCTATTGCTAAAAAATATGTCGGTAGAAGTCCTGACTTAACATTACTTGATCTTATACAGGAAGGTAACCTAGGTCTTTTCAAAGCTGTAGATAAATTCGATTGGACTAAAGGATACAAATTCTCTACATATGCTACATGGTGGATTAGACAAGCTATTACTCGCGCATTAGCTGATCAATCTAGAACCATTCGTGTTCCAGTTCATATGGTTGAAACAATTGCCAAGTACAAGCAGGTCTACCGCCGTCTTTCACAAGACCTTGGACGTGAACCTGTTCCAGAAGAAATTTCTGTAGAAATGGATCTTGATATTGAAAAGATTTATACAATTGAAAAAATTGACCAAAACACAGTTTCACTAGAAAGTCCTGTTGGTGATGATGGTGATGAAAAATCCACACTATCTGATTTTCTTGCTGATGATAAAATTTCTTCTCCAGATCAAGACGCTTCACACCGTATCCTAAAAGACCAAGTCGAATCTATTCTCGGAGATCTTTCTGAGAAAGAGAGAAAAATTCTAGAATTACGTCATGGACTAGGTGATGGTATTCAACACACACTAGAGGAAGTTGGAAAAAAATTCGGAGTCACAAGAGAAAGAATTCGTCAAATTGAAGCAAAAGCTCACGAAAAAATTCGTCAACATAATGATTCTGGAAAGTTAAAGAATTATTAAAACTAGTTTAAATCAGTTCTTGGTTTAATGGTGTTATTAAGATCTTCTAGTAATTTATTTGCGATTTCTTCAGCTCTATCTAGTTTTTCCTTATCTGCCATTTTAATCACTGACTCTAGATCTTCATGGTTTATAAGAATTTTTTCCAATTCCTGCTGAGCCTCCATAATTTTATTGATCTCATTGGCGATCTCTTTCCTCTCCTCTCTGATTTCTGGTTTGTCTGCGTTTACAGAGTCAATTAATTCTTCTGATCTTTCAGATAAATTGTCATATTTTTCATTTAGGTCTGAATTCATTTTCTTTAGTTGCTTATGACTCAATAGTGCTTTGACTAGTTTTAAATCTGTTTTTTCTAATCCACTTAGTTCTTCAGTAATTCTTCTTCCAAAATTTTTAATTCTTTCTGTTAATAATAATATCTCGGGGTCCATCTCTGGACTTGGTTGGTTTTCAAATGATTCGTTAAATTTCATGATATAAATTATACCAAAACTTGTTATAATCTAAAGGTATGGATAATAATCTATTTGAAAAACAATACAAACAACTAAATCCTAAGCAAAAAGAAGCTGTAGACACTATAGAAGGGCCTGTAATGGTCATTGCTGGACCCGGAACTGGAAAGACTACGATTCTAACACTACGTATTGCAAACATCCTTCAGAAGACAGATATACAGCCAGAAAACATCTTGGCTCTAACTTTTACAGAGTCAGGCGTTTTTTCTATGAGAAAAAAATTATCAAAGGTAATTGGTTCAACTGCTCATAAAATAAACATATTTACATTTCATGGCTTTTGTAATTATTTGATTGAACAATATCCTGAAAATTATGAAAAGATAATCTCTGCTAAACCAGTTTCTAATTCAGATCAAATACGTTTAATAGAAAAAATAATTTTAGAAGGGGATTATGATTTAGTTAGGCCGCTTGGTGATCCGACATACTATGTTATGAAGATTAAGTCAGCAATCTCTCATCTTAAGAAGGAAGGTTTTACTTTTGAAGAATATAAAGATGTTCTTGAAAAGAGAATTTCAGATATTGAGGATGATGAAGAACTTATCAATAAGAAAACCGGCAAACTAAATGGTGATCCAGCTCGTGAACTTAAAAAAATAAAAAGAAGCTTAGAATTAAATGATGTTTATAAAAAATACCAAGAGCAATTAGTAGAACTAAAGTTTTTTGATTTTGATGACATGATATTAGAAACACTCGAGGCTTTTGATAAGGATCCAGATTTTCTATTAGAACAACAAGAAAAGTTTCAATATCTATTGGCAGATGAACATCAGGATACTAATCATGCACAAAACAAAATATTAGAAATGCTAGCTGACTTTCATGATTCACCCAATATTTTTATTGTTGGAGATGAAAAACAAGCTATCTTTCGTTTTCAAGGTGCTTCATTAGATAATTTTCTTTATTTCAAAGACAAGTTCAAGGATACTAAAATTATTCAATTAGAAGATAACTATAGATCAAATCAAAATATATTAGATAATGCATTTGAACTTATTTCAAAAAATGAAACAGATGAGTCATTAAATATTAAGTTAAAGAGTGGTGCAAATTTACAGGAAGATAAAATAAAAATAAAAGAGTTTAAGAATTACAATCAAGAAATTTATGGGATAACTAATCAGATTAGTGAGTTGGTTTCTGATGGGGTAGATCCAAATGAAATTGCAATTATTTACAGAAAAAACTCTGACTCATCTGGTATTTCTAAAATGTTGGAATCAAAAAAAATTCCTCACTTTATCAATTCTAAACAAAATATTACCGATAGTGATGACATTCTTAGAATTAAAATATTACTTAATGCTATTAATGACCCTCTAAATAATATTAATTTAATTTCATTTCTAAATCTGGATTTCATTAATCTTCCGTTGAGTGATATTTATACAATTTCTAAAAAAATAAGAGATAATAAAAATATATTTGAACTCCTTAAAGAATTAGATGAGGATAGTTTTGAAGATTTTGGGATACTTAAGAAAAATATTTCTAAATTAGAAAACTTTTATAAACAATCAAAGAGCCGTAATGGTGTACAAATTTTTGAGGAAGTAGTTAATGATTTTGGGTTAGTCGATCATATTCTATCCTCAGAAAATTCAGTTGAAAGAATGTCAGTTATTAATAAAGTCTATTCTGAATTCAAAAAAAATTCTGCAACTAAAAATAATTATTTAGTTAGTGATTTTATAGAATATCTTAAAACCCTTGAAGCTTACAATATTGATTTAGAAACTTACATTAATGATATTGAAGACGGAGTTTCTTTAATGACTGCTCATGGTTCAAAAGGGTTAGAGTATGATTATGTATTTGTGATAAACGGCACACAAAAAGATTGGGGTAAAGCGTCCAGTCGATCGTATTTTGAATTACCATATGTAAATAGTGAAGTTAAAAATAATCAATCATTAGAGGATGAGCGAAGACTATTCTATGTTGCTATTACTAGAGCTAGAAAATCTGTAAGTATTAGTTATTCTGAATTAAATAATGAGGGGAAAGAAAATGATCCTTCTCAGTTTATTGATGAATTAAAGGATGGTCTGGTTGATTTAGAAAAAATTAAACCAATTGAGAGTACAGATATTGTAGTTGAATTAATTAAACCTAGAAAAAACAGCACTAAAATAACAAATAAAAAATACATAAAAAAGATTTTCTTAGAAACACCTATGTCTGTTACAGCTTTGAATAATTATTTAGAATGTCCATGGAGATATTTCTATTCAAACCTCATAAGGATTCCTATCCCAACTACACAAAGTTTAGCTTTTGGTAATGCAATACACGCAACTTTTAAATGGTATATGGATAATTTAAAAGATTCACCTGAAATCGATACCGTAAAAATAAAATTTGACGAATCTCTAGCAGAACAAAATATAGATAAAGAAAGCTTTAATACTATTAAAAAAGAATCCGAAGAAATCCTTCCTGGATATTTTGAAACTTTTCTAAAGGATATCGATCGCAATAAAGAATATTTAACAGAATATTCTATTTCAGATTATACTCTTAAAGTGGATGATACAAATGAGATTCGTCTGAAAGGTAATTTAGATAGGATTGATTTAATTGATGATAAAGAAGTTAAAGTTGTGGATTACAAAACTACGAAACCAAAATCTGAAAATGATATAAAAGGTAAAACTCAAAATAGTGACGGATCGTATTATAGACAGCTAATCTTTTATAAAATGTTAATTGAAAATCATAAAGACTGGAAAATGAAAGAAGCTGAGTTAAGTTTTGTTAAACCAAACGATAAAGGAGACTTCATATCAAGAGTTTTTGTAATTTCAGATGATGAAGTTATTGATCTTATTAATGAAATTAAAAGAGTGTCCAAAGAAATAATAAATGGAGAATTTTTAGATAAAAAATGTGATAAGCAAGATTGTCACTATTGCAGAATGGTAGAAATATTTAATTAAAATTTAATGTATGTTGTTCTATAAAATCGCTTAATAGTTTGTAGGGAATAGCTTCAGGTATATTTTCCTGTACTCCTGTTTTTGTGATTATTATATTGTAAGGTGTTCCAAAATCAGAATCGATTGATCTTAGATATTTTACATCTTCTGAATCAGAATTAACTAAATTAATTATTTCTGGTTCTTCTGTGCAGGTGTTAATTTCAATAGGATCTAAATTAAGCGACTCTAAAATAAGATCTGTATTTGTCTTTAAAAGTGAATCAGGTGCGTTATCAAAAATCTGATTAGTAAAGTTCCAGAATTTGTTCTCTCCACCAATTTTAGCAACACATTCAGATACTAATGAAACCCTTTTAGAATTAACATGTACCTCTTCGAGTGGGGCATGTCTATAAACCCAAGCAACATTACCGTTCTGTCCGTAGTTATCTATTATTCTTCTCATTGTTGTATGAAATTCTTTGCAGTATGGACATTCAAAGTCTGAATACTCAATAATAATTATGGAAGCATCTGGATTTCCAATTATGTGATCTTCATCAGAGATTGGTTGAATTTGGCTCTCTTGAATTTCTATGACTTCTTCTTTCTTAAGCTTATCAAAGATATTATCTAAGATTTCTGTTCTACTTAAGAAAACACCACCACCAATCACGATTCCTGATATTAAAATAGTTATTGCAAATATTAATGAGTTATTTTTGTTCATAATTGTGTTATTATTTCAAAATAATTATAACATATATGGATATCCTTATTTCAATGCTACTCGGTTTTGTTCAGGCGGTTACAGAATTTCTGCCGATTTCTTCATCTGGACATCTAATAATTTTTCGAGACCTTACGAATACACAGTTTGAGTATGGTTTAGCTTATGATTCTGTCTTACAATTCGCAACTACTTTAGCAGTATTAGTTTATTTTAGAAAAGATATTTTAAGATTAATAAAGTCATTCTTTTTTCTGTGCAAAGGAAAATTAGATGATAAATCAGACAAAATTTTAATCTACGCAATTGTGATTGGTACAATTCCCGCAGTCCTATTGGGATTATTATTAGAGGATATGATGGATACTGTTTTCAGGAACTCTTTATTAGTTGCTGTGACACTAATTCTAGGTGCTGGAGTTATGTATCTTGCAGATAAATTATCTAAGCAGGATAGAGAAATTAATATTAAAAATGGTTTAATTGTCGGTTTGTTTCAGTCACTAGCTTTGATTCCTGGGATGTCTAGATCAGGTATGACAATATCAGGAGGACTTTTGATGGGACTAAAGAGGGAAGTAGCTATTAGATTTAGCTTCTTACTAGCTATCCCTGTTTTATTAGGCTCTGGTGCTAAAAAAATGATTGATTTAGGAAGTAGTGGTTTATTGAATTCTCTTGGCTTAGAACTTATTTTTGGGGCAATCACTGCGTTTATAGTTGGGCTTCTTGCTATAAGATTTTTGATCACTTATCTTAAAAACAATAGTTTTAAAATATTTATTTGGTATAGGTTAGTTTTGGCAGGGGTTATTGTTTTAGTTTGGCTTATTTAAAATAAACTCCTCGTTACTTTCGAATCATTTTCTCCAGCTTTCCAATCACTAGAATCGACTGGTATTTCAATAATTTCATTTGTAAACTTATCTTTAAGCTTTACATGACCCTTATCACGAGCATGTTCATAAACTTCCTTTGTGATCATTACATCTTCTTCACAATACTTTTTAATTTTATCTATTTCTCCAGTCTTCCACCATTCAACAGCTTGTAAACCGTGAGATATTTTTCCTTTACCTAGTGTAGCTGCAGCAACATCATCTAGTTTGGGTCGGCGACCAAAAGATTTTCTTATATCTACCAATAAATCGATACTTTTAATTTGATTTAAGTCACCAGAATAATATTTGTTCAATAGAGGAATGTCAAAGTGATTAGAATTGTAACCAATCATTGCGTCAGTATTTTCAAACAGAGGCCACATTTCTGAAAACTCCTCTATAGTGAAACTCTGTACTTTTTTTGTTTTACTATCGTAAACCGAAACAACAGATATATCTAAATCAGCCGGATCACTTGAGCCAACCTCCTGGAAAATATTTTGTGTTTCAATATCAAAGACAATGTAATTCATATTTTTATTTTATTTGTTATTTAATTGTTCCTTAAGAAAGTGAATTAATTGGTCATAAGTTAATTCTCTCTCTTCTTTTTCAGATAAGTACTTAACCTTAACTTTTTCATTTCTAACCTCATCCTGTCCAATAATTACTACAAATGGCACTCCTTTTTTATCAAAGAATTTAATTTGATCACCAATTTTCTTTGTTGGGTAATGGATAAGTACATCAAAACCATCTTTCCTAAGTTTATTTGCTTGTTCAATTGCATAATCGTTTGATTCATCATCAAAAATTGCGATTCCAACATGTGCAGGAGTTATTTTGTTAGGGATAAGATTTCTAGATTCAAGAACATCCTTTATCGTTACATCTCCCATACCAAAACCTATTGTTGGCATTTTATTAGCACCAAAAATTTCTAGAAGGTTGTCATAACGACCACCACCAAAAATTGAACGGCGATTTTCTGGTTTCGTATCAAAAATTTCAAAAACGATACCAGTGTAATAATCAAAGCCACGAACCATATTAGGGTCAAATACAATATTTTTGATTCCACGTTTATTTAACTTTTCTGTTAACCTCTCAATTTCAGTGCTGGGATTAACTACAACATCGTAATTTTTACCTAGAATTTTAAAAGCTTGATCGTTAAAATCTTTAATCTTATCTTTTTTATCTAATAAGCGTATGAATTCTTTTTTCTTTTCCTCGTCTAAACCTAATTCACCTAGAGTTCTATCTAGTATTTGTCTGTCGTTTATCTTAATAACAAAATCACTTTCTTTCAGACCGAAACGAATCATTATTCTGTATGCTATTTCTATAATTTCTGCTTCAGCATCTATTCCTGAAATCCCAAAAATATCAGCATTTAATTGCCAGTGTTCACGTAGACGTCCTTTTTGAGGTCTTTCATATCGAAAAACATTAGGAATTGAATACCATCTAATTGGTAAAGACAGCTCCCTTTGTTTTTTGGCTATCATTCTAGCTACTGTAGGAGTCATCTCAGGACGAAGAGTTACTTTTCTGTCGCCACGGTCTACAAAATTATAAGTTTGCTCACTAACTATTTCATCACTAGTCTTTGATTCATAAAGTTCACTCGGTTCCAGGATTGACGCACTGTAATGTTCAAAACCATATTGCTGTAGAACCTCGTGCCAAACAGCTCTGATATAATCTAAAACAAACATATCCTCTGGATAAAAATCTCTAACACCTTTGTAACTTGCAGTATCTAATTTTTTCATAGGAATATTTTAGCAAAAAACAGATTTTATTGCTAAAATTATACTAAATGAATGAAATAGATAAAGTAATAAACATTCCGTTTCCATCTGAAATACTATGGTTCCTATTTGCTGGTATTGTAGCGTTCTTTTTGGTTATGACTTTTATATTTCATCATCATTGGAAATATTACGGAATTAAGGGAAATTCAAAAGTATTTGCTAGAGCATTATTTTGGATCATATCTGTCTTTCTGATTCTTATGATGATATTATCAATTTTATTTTTTGAAACAATATGATCGATTTTAGAGAAAATGAACATATAATTTTTGAAATCAGAAAACACTGGTTTATTATTGCTACTGAATTAACAATTATAACATTACTGGCATTTCTACCACTCATAATTCCTTCAATTTTAGAAGCTCTGGATTTAACAATTACCTTTGGAGAAACTCAGAGTTTTTGGTCTATCTTTATTTTTCTGTATTCTTTCTGGGTTTTAATACTTTGGATTATGGGTTTTGTCTTCTGGACCAATTATTATTTAGACGTTTGGATTGTTACTAATGAAAAAATTCTTGATGTAGAACAGATAGGACTTTTCAGTAGGGAGGTTTCAATGCTTCATCTTGAAAGAATACAAGATGTCACAGTCGAAGTTAAAGGTTTTGTTGCAACATTAATGAAATTTGGAGATCTACATGTCCAAACTGCAGGACAACAAAGAGAGTTTATAATTCATAATATCCCACAACCCGATAAAGTTGCTAAAAAAATCAACAATATTTTAATGAAACATAAAGATAATACTGTTCATGAATTAATAGAAACTTTAAACTAATTTAATAATATGTATAATAGGATTTATGAATTTATCAAATATTTTTGAGATAGTTAAAGGTTGGATATTGGGAAATGGTTCTCAAATCGTAATATTATTAGTAGTTGGTTTTATTATTTATAAGTTTATTAAGCCTGTAATAACTAGGATAGTTAGAAAAGCAGTAACAACTGATCCTAACTTATCAGAAGCGGAAGAAGAGAGAAGAGAGGACACATTAATTGCGATAATGACTGGAACTATAAAAATAGTAACAGTTATTTTTATAGCTCTTATGATTCTATCTGAATTCGGTATTGATATTGGACCACTTATTGCTGGAGCTGGTGTCATTGGTCTAGCTTTTGGTTTCGGTGGGCAATATATTGTAAAAGATATTATTACTGGTCTATTTATTATTCTTGAAAATCAATATCGTGTAGGTGACGTTGTTAAAATTGCAGGAATTGCAGGATTAGTAGAAGATATTTCACTTCGCGTAACAATTTTACGTGATCTTGATGGAACAGTTCATCATATCCCTCACGGAGATGTCACAACAGTTTCAAATATGGCAAAAGGATTTGCTCGTGTAAATATGAATATTGGTATTTCTTATAATGCTGATGTCGACAAAGTTAAAGAAATCATTAATCGTGTTGGTAATGAACTAGCAGAAGATCCAGAATTCAAAGAAAAAATTATTGATACTCCAAAATATGTAAGAATTGACTCATTTGATGACTCATCAGTAAGTCTAAAAATTCTCGGTGAGACAAAACCTCTTGCTCAGTGGGAAATCGCAGGAGAATTAAGAATTCGTCTTAAGAGAGCGTTCGATAAGGAAGGAATCGAAATTCCATTCCCCCAAATGGTTATACATAAGGAAGGATAACTAATAAATTAAAAAACACCTTTATGAAAAGGTGTTTTTTGTTGCTTGGTATTAACTAAATTTTATGGGTGCTTTTCTTATGATTTCTATTATTTCGTCTACATCATCACTGATTGTGTATAGATCCATGTCTTCTTCGTTTATTTTTTCATTAGCCAATAGGTTTTCTTTGATAAAACTATCTAAGTTATGCCAATAATCTTTTCCAACTAAGATAACTGGTCTTTTTTCTACTTTATTAGTTTGAATAAGTGTTAGTAGTTCAAATAGCTCATCTAATGTTCCAAATCCTCCAGGAAAGTAGATATATGCTTCGGCAGAGAAAGCCAAGCAGACTTTGCGAGTAAAGAAATAATAAAAATCATATGATTCTGTTAAATATTCATTTACTGTTTGTTCATTAGGTAATTGAATATTCAAACCAACAGATTTACCATTTCCTTCGTGTGCTCCTCTGTTTGCTGCTTCCATTATTCCAAAGCTTCCTCCAGTAACTACTGCGTATTCAGGTAGTTCTTCTACAATCCTTTTAGTTAAGTTTCTTGCAAGAATATAATCAGTTTCACTTTCTAATGTTCTTGCTGATCCAAAGACTGTCACAGATTTTTGGTATTTCTTTATAACCTCAAATCCTCCTTTAAATTCATCTTTAATAAAATCAATTCTTTCATTAATTTCTTTGTTAAGTTGTTCTAATGTAATTGTTTCAAATTCCGGCTTACGCGGTCTATTGTTTTGTTCGTTCATATGTGTATGATTTTAACCTGATATTAAATAAAGGTAAAATCAATTATAATAAAGTCTGTTAATTATGAAGTTTAAGATCAAGAAAAAAATAGAGAATTCTCTTGGAAGGGCTGGGAATATTAAAACCACACATGGTGTAATAAAAACACCTGCCTTTGTTAATGTTGGAACCAAAGCAACAGTAAAAGCTCTCACACCTGAACAATTAAAAGATCTAGGTACCCAAGTTGTCTTAGCTAATACTTACCATCTATATTTACAACCTGGTGACGAGAAGGTTCGTGAAATGGGAGGACTAAACAAGATGATGAATTGGAGTGGGCCGACTATGACCGATTCAGGTGGTTTTCAAGTTTTCTCTTTAGGTGCTGCTTTTGGAAAAAATATTACTAAAATAACTAAAGAGGTTGCACCAGAAATTTTATTAGAAGAATTTACTGAGACAAACAAAAAACATCGCGGACAAATTGCTGACAATTTTAAACCAGCAAAGATTGATGCGAATGGTGTTATGTTTAGGTCACATATTGATGGATCTGCACACTATTTCACTCCAGAAAAATCTGTAGAAATTCAAAACAATATTGGTGCCGACATTATTTTTGCTTTTGACGAATGCACTTCACCTAACGAATCAAAACACTATCAAGCAGAATCACTAGATAGAACTCATCGTTGGGCTAAAAAATCTCTGAAGTTTCATCGTGAACAACAAGAGAAATTTTCTAACCCCCAGAATGAATTTGAAAAATTAGTTAAAGGACAAGCAATTTTTGGAATCATCCAAGGTGGGCGCCATGAAGATCTACGTAAAAGGTCGGCAGAGAAATTATCTAAGATGGATTTCGATGGTTATGGTATTGGTGGTAGTTTCCAAAAAGAAGATATGATTAAGGGTGTTGAATGGGTAAACGAAATTTTACCTGAAAATAAGCCACGCCATCTATTAGGAATTGGTGAACCGGAAGATTTATTTATGGCAGTCGAAAATGGTTGCGATTTATTTGATTGTGTCGCACCAACAAGAATTGCAAGAAATGGTCAGGTTTATACAGAAAATGGAAAAATTAATTTAAATAATTCAAAGTTCCAAGATCAACTAGTTCAGTTAGATGAAAAATGTAAATGTTATACTTGTAAAAACTACAGTCGTGCATATTTAGCTCATTTATTTAGAGCAGATGAAATGTTAGCTTCTACTTTAGCTTCGATCCATAATCTTTATTTCATTGTTAATTTAGTAAAGAGAATGCGTAAATCAATTCTGAAAGGTAAGTTTGCAGAATTTAAAAAAGATTGGTTAACTAGATATAAAAATAAATAATGTCAGAAAAGTTTAATTTAAAAGCAGAATACAAACCAGCAGGAGATCAACCACAAGCGATCAAAAAACTGGTTAAAAGTTTAAAAGATGGGAATAAACATCAAACTCTTTTGGGTGTGACTGGATCTGGAAAAACATATACCGTTGCAAACGTTATCCAAGAAGTTCAAAAACCCACCTTGGTTATTGCACACAACAAAACTCTTGCGGCTCAATTAGCTCAAGAATATCGAGACTTCTTTCCAGATAATGCAGTGCACTATTTCGTTTCTTACTATGACTACTATCAACCAGAAGCTTATAAGCCTGTCACTGATACTTATATTGAAAAAGAAGCTATGGTTAACAAAGAGATTGAACGTTTACGTCACGCATCTACCCAAGCACTTCTTTCTCGTAAGGATGTGATTATCGTCGCATCAGTTTCTTGTATTTATGGTTTAGGATCTCCTGAGGAATACGAAAAGGTTAATTTCAAATTTGGGATTGGTTCAAAATTATCTCGCGGTGATTTTATTCGTAAATTAATTAATATTCATTACGAAAGAACTAATGCAGATTTAGAACCAGGGCATTTTAGAGCAATTGGTCAGTCAGTTGAAATTATGCCTGTATCTGAAAAATTTATTGTTCAAGTTCAATTTGATGCAGATGAAATATCTTTCATACAAAAAATTGATGGACTTAATAAAACTATTATTGAAGAGAATATTGAAACGTATTTCTTATTTCCAGCTAAGCACTTTGTTGCCAATGAAGACGCAATCAAAAGAGCTGTCAAAAGTATTACAAGTGAGCTAGACGAACGTCTAGTTGAACTTAAAAAAGAAGGGAAGAATTTAGAGGCAGAAAGATTAAAGCGTAGAACTCGTTACGATATCGCCATGATTCGTGAGGTTGGATATTGTAATGGGATTGAAAATTACTCTCGTCATTTTGATGGACGTCTACCTGATTCTACACCGAATACTCTGCTCGACTATTTTCCAAAAACAAAAGATGGTAAAGCAGATTTTCTAACCGTTATAGATGAATCTCATGTCGCCGTTCCTCAAATAGGTGGTATGTATGCAGGAGACCGTTCTCGTAAGGAGACTTTAGTTGAACACGGGTTCCGTCTTCCAAGCGCTAAAGACAACCGCCCATTACGTTTTGAAGAATTCGAAAAAAAGACAGCGCAAAGAGTTTACACTTCTGCAACTCCTGGAAAATATGAATATGAAAAAAGTAAAAATATGGCTGAACAAATTATTCGTCCAACAGGTCTTGTTGATCCAAAGATTGAAATTAAACCTATTGTAGAAAAAGGTAAATATAAAGGACAAGTTCTAGATTTTATATCCGAAGCAGAAAAAGAAATTAAGAAGGGAGGTCGTGTCATGGTTACAACTCTTACAAAAAGAATGGCTGAAGACTTATCAGAATATTTAGAAGATAAAAAAATAAAAGCTGAATATATTCATAGTGATATTAAAACAATTGAAAGAATTGGGATTATTTCTGATTTCAGAAAAGGTAAGTTTGATATTTTGGTTGGAGTTAACCTGCTTCGTGAAGGATTAGATATTCCTGAAATTACCATGATCGGAATTTTAGATGCTGACAAGGAAGGTTTCTTGCGTAGTGAGACTTCTTTAATTCAGACTATTGGTCGTGCAGCTAGAAATGTCGATGGTAGAGTTATTTTGTATGCTGACCATGTTACTAATTCTATGAAAAGTGCTATTGATGAAACTGATCGACGTAGAAATATACAGCTGGAATATAATGAAAAAAATAACATTACTCCTAAAACTATTATTAAAAACATTAAAGATATTACAGATCAATTACAGACTGACCATAGTAGTGCAGTTAAAACCTTACTTAGGGTTGATAAAGACCTAGCAGAAAGAGATCCTGAAAAGCTAATGAAGCGTAAGGAGAAACAAATGAATGCCGCCGCTAAAATTTTAGACTTTGAAACTGCTGCTATTATACGTGATGAAGTAAAAGAATTAGAAGAAATCATTAGAAAACATTCCAAAGCTAAAAAGAAAGAAGAAGCTCAAAAGAAAAGGAGTAAGTTTAAGTAATTATTCTTTATATAATTTTATTGACGAATTCTAGTTTCAATGTAGAATCAAAAATGGTCTAGTTCTTTTATATTTTATATAGGAGGATTTAATTATAATCAACAATCAACCGAAGGATTAAAATGCAAATTGCTATTTTGTTAAATGGCCCACCAACCGCAGGAAAAGGAGTACAAGGTAAATTTATTGAGGAGTACCTTGATTGCAGTAAAATCATGACTAGTGTTGTTCTCGATGAGGATGGCCATACAGATATAATGAGAAAAGGCGAGATGGTTGACGATCATATCGTCTTTGAGTCCGTAACACGGCGCGTAGAAGAAGGTCGGCACCATCTCTTTGATGGTTTCACTCGAACACCTGAACAGTCTACAATTTTCCCGAAAGAACTTCATAAGATAGGTTTTGATTTGGTCATTATGATTGAATTAAACTTAATTGATGAGGAGATTGCCCTGGAAAGACGTCTTAAGAGAAAAACAGAAGGTGACTCTAATGATCGCCCAGATGGTGACAGAAAAGAAACTTTTTTAAAAAGATTCCGTCGTCATAATCATCAGGCTGATAAAGTTAGATCAATACATGTTCATTCTTGCGATCATGTTTTCCCAATCGACGCTAGAAAAGATAAAAACGAAGTCGCTCGTCTAATTAAAGGTTTTCTCAAAGTTGTCGCATTTAATGAGATTAACCAATATGTTGATGACGGCGCTTTTCTTGGTGAAAGCGAACAAATTCGAAAACATCAAAAAATTAAACAAGATAGTATTACTGCTTGATTAGTTAATTCCTACAATCACACCCGCTGTAAAAAGCGGGTGTTTTTATTTGTAAGTTTTATTTTACTTTTTATGAAAAAACAGTAGAATATAACTTAATCAAATATTTGATACCCACCCAGTGAACAAACCGCCGGGTAAAAACTGTTATGTCACCAAAAAAGTCACAAAATAATAATTCACCACTTAAAAAAGACGATAAAATAGTTATTAAAGGTGCTAGGACACATAATTTAAAGAATATTAACTTAGAGATTCCACGTAATAAGATGGTTGTCTTTACGGGCTTGTCGGGTTCAGGAAAATCATCTCTTGCTTTTGATACTATTTTTGCTGAAGGACAACGTCGTTATGTAGAATCACTGTCCGCATATGCTCGTCAATTTTTAAATAAGATGCAAAAACCAGATGTTGATGAAATCCAGGGACTTTCTCCAGCTATTTCAATTGATCAAAAATCTCGCTCAAATAATCCTCGATCAACCGTTGCTACTATCACAGAAATATATGACTACCTACGTATTCTTTTTGCACGTATTGGTCGTCCACATTGTATGACATGTGGTCGTGAGATTAAGAAGCTTTCTAAAGAAGAAATTCTACACACTGTTTTAGATCAGGTTTCTGATATCACTTCTAAATCTTCTAAAAAAGTTATGGATGTAGATATTGATAAGGATACTCTTCAAATTTATTCACCAGTTGTTGTTGGACGAAAAGGAGAATATTATCAGCTACTTTATGACATGCTAGCTAAGGGTTTTCAAAAAGCTAAAATTGATGGAAAAGTTTACTCACTACGTGACAAAATTGTTTTATCTAAGACTAAAAAACATAATATTGATATTTTAGTCGACGAACTTTATTTGTCTGAAATTAAATCTAAGTCAGAAGATGTTAAGGAGCGTCTTTCTGAAGCAATTGAAAATTCAATAGAAATGTCAGAAGGTCTTCTAAAAATTGTTACACAGGATGAAGAACGATTAATTTCTTCTAAGTTTATGTGTCCATATGATGGATTTTCTTTCCCAGAAATTGAACCTCGTCTATTTTCATTTAATTCACCGCATGGTGCGTGTCAGGAATGTAATGGTCTAGGGACAAAACATATGTTTGGAGACGATCCTTGTGATATTTGTGAAGGTAAAAGACTTCGTCCTGAGGCAATGCATATTTTCTTACCTGAAACTAAAACTAATATTGATGAGACGGTAAGCATGTCGGTAAGAAATTCAATTGAATTCTTTGAAAAGCTTAAACTTAACAAAAAAGAGCAAGAGATTGCCAGTGTTGTTTTAAAAGAGATTACAGAACGTCTGCATTTTATGGATAATGTTGGTATTGAATATTTAACTCTCGATCGTCGTGCTCATACACTATCTGGTGGTGAGGCACAGCGTATTCGTCTAGCGTCGCAACTTGGTTCTGGACTTGTTGGTGCTACTTATGTCCTAGATGAGCCTACTATCGGTCTTCATTCTCGTGATAACGATAGACTTATTAAAACACTTACTGATCTACGTGATGCTGGGAATACTATTATCGTAGTTGAACATGACGAGGATACTATTTTTGCTGGTGATTATTTGGTTGATATTGGACCAGGTGCCGGTGTTCACGGCGGGGAAATTGTAGTTTCTGGTGACATGGAAAAGCTTTTGACAGCAAAAACAAATCCTTCGAAATCTTCTACTCTTGATTATCTAAGAGGTGATAAGGAAATAGCAATTCCAGAAAAGCGTCGCAATCAAGATAAGGGAAAAATTAAGATTAAGGGTGGAAATATTTTTAATATAAAGAATATGAATATAGAAATTCCACTTGGAAAATTCCTAACTATTACTGGTGTTTCTGGTTCAGGTAAATCTTCTTTTATACATGAAATTCTTCATAAAAATCTTCGTAATCGTTTTGATCGACGTTATCGTAGTGACAAGTTAGAAAATTGTTCTGAAATGACTGGAACTGAGTATCTTGGTCGTGCAATTATGATTGATCAATCTGCAATCGGTAGAACTCCACGTTCTAATCCAGCAACTTATACTGGTACATGGACTTTTATACGTGATTTATTCGCAGAAACATCTGAAGCAAAGGCTCGTGGGTGGAAGCCTAGCCGTTTTTCATTTAATGTTAAAGGTGGTCGTTGTGAAGCTTGTCAGGGTAATGGTTATATTGCAGTTGAAATGCATTTTCTACCAACAGTTTATGTTCCTTGCGATGTCTGTAATGGACAAAGATTCATGAAGGAAACATTGGAGATTACTTTTAAAGATAAAAATATTTACGAAATTCTTAAGATGACAGTTGAAGAAGCATTAACATTCTTTATGGATATTCCGGCAATTTATGACAGATTGAAATCTCTTGATGATGTTGGTCTAGGATATTTGGAATTAGGTCAATCAGCAACAACACTTTCAGGTGGAGAGGCCCAAAGAGTTAAAATTGCTTCAGAACTTTATCGTGCCCATCTTCAAAAAACTATTTATATTTTAGATGAACCAACTATTGGTTTGCATTATGAAGATGTAGAAAAACTAATTGAAATTCTTCAAAAATTAGTTGATAAAGGGAACAGTGTACTAGTTATTGAACATAATATGGATTTAATAAAAAGTTCTGATTATGTTATTGATATTGGGCCAGAGGGAGGTGAAAACGGTGGTGAAATTATGGCAAAGGGAACACCAGAGCAGGTTGCAGATTCAGATAGGGGTTACACTGCCGGGTATCTTAAAAAAGCCTTAAAAAGGAAATAGTAATACATTTACTTTTATAAAAAATGTGGTATTGTTTTTATCGAAACAAACTTAATTTGAACCTTAAAAGAAAGATACCTAATGTTATTATGCAGTGATGAATTATTTGAAGCAACAACGGAAAAAGACAGAGATCTTCTTGTATGTGTGATTAATATTCTTCAGACTTACAAAAGTCACAGAGCTAGTGTTGGTCGTAGTAATGCTACCCCAATCAATTGTCATGTGATTTGTGAAGTCTTAGGAAAACACATAAAAGAGTTAAAAGTAATGTATGGCTACCAAAGAGGTTTTATCGATTATAACGAAAAACGTAAGAGAAAAATCAAAATGGAACACTTACGACATAGTTGGTTAGAAACACCTGACGGTGCAATAATCGAGCCATATCCTCCTGGTTTTTTAAGTCTTCAACCATTGCTATATCCAAAAAGGTGTAAATTTAGCACATATGGACATTCTTTATATGTGCCTCACCAACAAGTGAGAGAGAAAGTAATGGATGAAAAATTAAAGAGATATATTGGGAATCTTCACAAAAGACTAAAAAGAGCTCTGGCAAAAGAACAGAGTTAGATTATTAATTTAATCACAGCCTCACAAAACGTGGGGCTTTTTTATTGACTTTAAATTATACAATGTTAATTTTTAACGGAACCCTGAACGTTAATACAAACCCAATCATCGAATGAATGAAATAGATTATGAAGATTTCTACCCTGCATTACTAATCCCAGACGCTGAATTAGTTTTCAATACAGCACTGGACCTTATGGAAGATCACTTTAATGAGGATAGCCCGAGAACAACAGCAGTTATGACCCTCACTAATGAAGAACTTGTAGGTCAGCCGCCAGCTCTCGTCATAATTCTTGGTGAGTCAATTGAAGATTCAGATAAGATATGCTCTTGGGATACAAACTCTCGAGAAAAAGCAGAGCGTTTGTCTCAGTATAAAGAACACAGAAGTTCCTGGCAAAGTCGTGTATTTGAAGAAAAAAAATACGGCGGTGCTGTTAAGACAAATGATGGTGAAGTTTTATCTCTTTCTGGTTTCACTGAATTTGGTGATGAGGCTTTTTGTCTAGTCACACTTATTATGAGAGACTGGATGACTCTTGAAGAGGCTGAGGAAATCATAAAAATCAGTGGTAATGATTTCTTCCATAAACTCTACGAGGCTTGTATGTAGATTTTATTGTTAAAAATCATTCCTTAACACAGCCCAGTTTTACTGGGCTGTTTTTTAATAAATAAAAGCCGATTGTTAAACACTTTATAAATGTAAAAAATAATGTAAATTAATATTAACGTTATGAATTTAACAGAGCTAAAAAAAATAAACTTACCAGATGAACCAGGAGTATATTTCTTTAGAGAAAAAGGTGAGTTAGGTGATATTTTATATATTGGTAAAGCAACATCATTGCGCGATAGAGTTCGTAGTTATTTTTCTAATGATTTAATGAAAACTCGTGGGCCTGCCATTATTGATATGGTTACGAAATCAGACACAGTCACATTTGAAAAAACAGACTCAGTTTTGGAGGCGCTTATACTAGAATCAAATTTAATTAAGAAACATAAACCAAAATACAACACAAAAGAGAAGGATGATCGTAGTTATTATCGTGTAATTATTACTGACGAAGAATTTCCTCGTGTTCTAATTGTTCGAGAACAAGAACTTAAAATAAATAAGAAGGATTTTAAAATTAGTGATGAATTTGGTCCTTTCCCTAATGCAGGCCAATTGCAAGAAGCACTGAAAATTATTCAAAAGATTTTTCCGTTCTACGATACAAAAAAATCAGTTTCCGATATGAAACCTGTCGACATTAAAAGAATTGGAATGAAAATTTCAATTGGACTTTACCCTAATGTTTTTGATGATCAAGATTTCGGACAACAAACAACTAAAAAAGAATACCTAAATAACATTAAAAATATATCTGCATTCTTCAGTGGTAATAAGAATAAAATCCTAAAGAACCTTGAAAAAGAAATGCGGACAACCGCAAATAAAAGAGATTATGAAAAAGCTCAACAAATTAAAAAACAGATATTTGCCCTTAATCACATTAACGATATCAATCTAATTAAGGAAGAAACTAAGATGATTGGTCGTGATTTTAGAATTGAAGCTTATGATGTAGCACATACTGGCGGCTCTGAGAGTGTTGGTGTAATGACTGTTTTTGAAAACGACGAAGCAAAGAAAAGTGAATACAAGAAATTTATTCTAAGAGATACGAAACAAGGTGACGATTATGGTGGACTCCGTGAAATTCTTACTAGACGTTTTAAACATAATGAATGGTCTTATCCAGACCTAATAGTGATTGATGGTGGTAAGGGTCAAAAAAATATTGCAAATAGACTTCTTAAAAAACTAGGTGTAAATGTGAAAGTTGTAAGTGTTGTTAAGGACGATAAACACAATGCTCGTGAAATTTTAGCGGCAGGGCTTAAGCTTAAAAAAATAGTTAAAAAACACGAGTCTGCAATTTTACAAGCTAATCTTGAGTCACACAGATTTGCTATCAATTTCCACCGCTCAAAAATGCGAAAGAGGTTGAAATAAGTTAAAATATATTTAATGAAAAAAATTATTGTTCTAAGAGGTGGCCCATCAAGCGAACATGAAGTCTCTCTAAAATCTGGGAAGTCTGTTATTAATCAACTTCAGGATAATTATAAGATCACTGACATTGTAATCGACAAAGAAGGTAATTGGGTTGCCTCAGGTATTATAGTTGAGCCACATAAAATAACTAGAGATATTGATTGTGTATTTAATGCGATGCATGGTGAATATGGAGAAGATGGTACTGTTCAAAAACTACTCGAACAATTGAAGGTTCCATATACTGGATCTAGTGTTTTAGGTTCTGCTGTTGCGATGAATAAAGCTATGGCTAAAGAAATTTATAAGCAACACGGAATTAAAACTCCAATCCATAAAGTAATTAACAAAACCGATAATGTTGACGGAGTTGCAATGGATTTATACAAGAGCTTCCCAATGCCAGCTGTTTTGAAACCAGTTTCTAGTGGTTCATCAGTTGGAGTTTCTATTACTAGAGACTATAAAAGTCTCCGTGAAACTCTAATAAGTTTATTTTTAAGATATGAGAAAGTTTTAATTGAAGAGTATATAGAAGGTAAAGAGGCGACAGTTGGGATAATAGAGGAATTTAGAGATCAAAAACTCTATGCTTTACCTTCTGTTGAAATTAGAAAACCTGCTGATAGAGATTTCTTTGATTATGATGCAAAATACAATGATATTTCACAAGAGTTATGTCCTGGTGAATTTTCTCCAGCAGAAAAAGAATTGATGCAAAAGATGGCCATAAAATCACATCAAGAGCTAGGTCTAAGACATTATTCTAGAACTGATTTTAGAATACATCCTAAAAGAGGAATTTACGCTCTTGAAACTAATTCACTCCCTGGCTTAACTGGTCAATCTTTGATGCCTAAATCTCTTGAAACAGTGGGTATTCAATATAAAGAGATGTTAGAGCACATTATTAACCTTGCTATAAATCAAAAATAAGTGTATAAAATAGCCTGGTTCTTTCAACAAAACAACAAAAAATATGAAAAAAATAACTTCATTTTTATCCTTCCTCTTTTTAAAGATGGAATTTAAATCTCAGAAAAGATACAGACATTTGTCTGCAGGCAGTTCCATAAGGAGGATATAAAGATAAATAATTTTCATCGAGTGCTCAATTTATTGAGCGCTTTTTTATTTGACTAAAATTTTTATAAAAGTAGTATTACGATCAGATCCTGATCTTCTACATTAGATCTATACTCAAATCAAACCCAAATAATAATGAATACATACGATAAGGAAATTGTTGAACCAGGCGATCGTTTTTCTAAGGTTGCTCGTGAAATTTGTGTGGATAGTTTTAATAACTGTTCTGCACTTAATGTTATCAGAGGCGGAGATGGTATGCGTACCATGGACGGCTTTGTGTGGAATAAACCCATACTAGAGGCTATGCTTCGTGGAGAAATTTACGAAGTATCACAAAGTGATGGTGCCGGAGGAAAGCCACAGTTCTTCACACTTAATAACACTCCAGGAGCTTTCAGAGAATTAATTTGGGAAGTTATCACAATGAACGCCGATGATTTGGCATGTCGTGGTGGTTTTCCCGCTTTGATGCTCTCTAGTAATATTGATGTTAAAGGTATTACAGATGAAAATTGGCATCTTTGTAAAGCTCTTCTTAAAGGTATGGGACCAGCTCTTAGTAAGTCAAAACTAGTCATGATGACTGGTGAAACTGCAATAATGAAACATTCTATTACTGCATTCTGTGACACCGGATCAAAAGAGCAATTAATACTTACTTGGGGAGCAACTTCTCATGGGCTTGCTTCAACTAGTAAAAAACCAAATGGTTCAACTATTGAACCGGGTATGAAAATCATCGGACTAAAAGACGATGGTTACCGTTGTAACGGGGGAACTAAATTCACTAATCTAATAAAAGATTTTTATGGTTATGATTCAACTTCAATACTAAATCATGAAATCAGAGATTTTGTTGAGAAGTTGGTCGTTCCTTCTAAAAGTTATGCTCGTCTTATAACCAAACTTAATGGTTGGAGTGACGATGGAACTTTTGGAAAGCCTATTACTGATTTATATGGTGTTGCACATATTACTGGTGGAGGTGTTTGGTCGAAATTAGGTGAAATTCTTCCAGATGGTGTTGGAGCAAATCTTGATGGAATGCCTATGCCAGCTGACGTTTTATTACAAGCTCAAGAAATGTCCTTGAAAACTGATGACCATATGACAGATCATGAATGCTACGGAACATTTCATGGAGGTTGTGGGATGATGATTATTTGTAGTCAGTATGATGCAGATAAAGTTATGTATCATGCTTATGATAATAATTATTCACCACACATCATTGGTGAAACAATTACTTCTGAACTTAATGAAATCCTTATTAATTCGAGGTTTAAGTCCGGAAGATTTATTTCATCCCTAGATCTAAAATAATTAAGTTGAAATTTAACTTAATCAACCCAGTGACTAGTTCGCTGGGTTTTTTCTTGCATGAATTTCAAAATAAGTTATTATTTCTGGTATCCAATTGTTGGATAGCTAGACGAAACGGTCGTGAGTAGACCTGTATGCAAAGCATACACAGCCCTGCACTCGCCCCGAATGAAAACAAGCTTTCATTTGTTCCTCGTTTGGGCCTGTAGCTCATCTGGTAGAGCGCCTCACTTGCACTGAGGAGGTGGCGGGTTCGAGTCCTGTCAGGTCCACATTATGAAGAAACCTAGACCAGAACAATACGACATTTTAGGATTAGTCGTATTTCTTATTATTGTTGGTTTAGGTTTCTGGGGTATTTATAGCGAAGCTCAATTACCACATTGGGTTTTTATTCTTCTTCTGTTAATTGGTGCAGGAGGATTGCTGATTGATGGCTCAATTGTCTACGATTATTTCATTAGAAAAAAGAAATAATAAATGCTAAAATACCAAAACTTAAAAGATTTAAATAAATAAAAAATATGTTTAATTTTGTAATGAAAAAAATGATGCAGAAGCAGCTTAAAAATCTTCCAAAAGATCAAGCTGATAAATTAATGGCTGCTTTTGAAAAAGATCCGCAATTTTTCAAAGATATTGCTAAGCAAATTCAAAAGAAAGTAAAAGCTGGTGCAGACCAACAAAATGCTTCTATGCAAGTCATGATGGAAAATCGTGAAAAGCTACAAGAGTTGATGAAATAATCTAATATTTGACCTATGTCACTATCAATCGGTATGGTGTGAACACACCTCAACCTGGTTTAGATAGAGAGGTAGTAGCTATTCCTTTTAAATTTACCATAAAACTATCGTAGTATCGTCGAGATTGAATTAAAATAAAAAGTGCGGGGTAAACCCCATTTTTTAATTTATTTCAATAAGTTAGATTAATTATTAGTTAATGAAAATAAGTGCAGGCACTTCTTTAAATAATCTTTTCTGGATCTTAAATAGAGAATTTAAAGACTAGATTTTAAACTATATTTTAGTATTATATTTTATATGGAAAGTCTACAAAATTGGAGAGATAAAAAAGCTTATGAATTAAAATCTATTGATGATAAGGAAGAGAGGAAAAGTAAACTAGAAGAAATAAAAAAAGAAAATGAATATAACGATTCTTTAGTAGAGAAAGAAATATTAAAATATTTTTCTGAAGGCTTGATAAGTAATGCTCGCGAACTCAGGAAAAATTTTAGTTGGCGTCTTACTCCTGAAGTCCAAGAGGCGGCTAGTAAACAAGTTGTGAGGTGTCTGAATACTCGTTGGGTAACGGATGCAGAAAGATTAAAAAAAGAATTTAATATAGAAACAACTCCAGAAATTCAAGAAGCTGCTGAGAAAAGTATATTGAAGCACTTAGGTGATGGTCCTCATTATTATGCAAGATCAATAAAGAAGAGTTTTAATATAGAAACAACTCACGAAATCCAGGAAGCTGTTGTAGAAGTGATACTAGATTATTTAAATGAAAATCAAATTATTGGTGCAGAAGAATTAAAAAAAGAATTTAATATAGAAACAACTCCAGAAATTCAAGAAGTTGTTACAGAGAAGATATTAGAATATTTAAATAAAAATTCGATGGAACGAGTATTTGATTTAAAAGGAATTTTTGGTGTAGGTGAAGTTACTGAAGAACTACAACATGCTGTTGAGCAAAAAATCATAGAATACATATCTAGAGGAGAACCAACAGAGGCATCACAATTCGGAAGAATTTTTGATATTGATACTAAGAATACAACACCAAAAATCCAAGAAGCTCTAGAGAAAAATATTATTCAGAAATTATCTTCAAATAATATACAAGAGGTAATAGACTTAAAAAAAGAATTTGATATAGAAACAACACCTGAAATTGAAAAAGAAATTAAAAGTCGAATTTTAGAGAACTTATTTGATGAAAATTTAGATCCTGTATACCAATTAAATTCAGTTACACAATTAAAAGAAGAATTTGATATAGAAACAACTCCCGAAATACAAGAAGCTTTAGAGAAAAAAATTATTGAGTATCTGTCAAAAGAGGAATTATTGGATATATTGCAATTAGTTAGAACCTTTAATGATTTAGAAATAGCCCCTAATACTAAAAAAACAATTTCAGATGAAATTCCAGAATTACTTTCAATTGATAAAAAAACAACTTCTATAATAATGTTAAAAAAAGAATTCAATATAGAAACAACCTCTCAAATGCAAGAAGTTGTAGAAGATAAAATTGCTGAATATATACCTAAAGTGGATGCTCAAAAAAAATATTTAAATAAGATATTAAAATTAAAAAATGAATTTGATATAGAGAGGACGCAGAAAATACAGGAGGCTTTTGAAAAATATCTTATTGGTGGTTTAAATGGCCTATCAAATAATATTTTGTCTGATGTAATACAGCTTAGAAAAGAATTAAATATTACAACAACGCCTGAAATAAATAAACAAATATCAAGACAGATTATTTTACAAATAGATGATGTAGATTTCTCTATTGCAGGTGATTTACAAGTTGAATTTGGTATTTCGAATAAGGACATATACGACAGATTGCCAGATGATAAAAAAGAAATAGTAGATTCTATTTTGAACGGAAATGTTGATTTAAAAAATAAAATATTATCATTAGATAATGAATCTTTCTTTGCATTTATAATCTCAGAAGAGAAAGATTATAAAAAAATACAAGAAAATCCTCATATACTAGATTCTTTTTTTGAAAATCCAGCAATGGTTACAAAACTACTTATTAAATACCCAGAATTTAATAAAAGTTCTAGAGAAAATATTGATACCATATTAAAAATTAAACAAAAAATAATTAACGAAAACACAGGAATAGATTCAAATACTTCAGAATTTAGAAAATTAATCCAAGAAGAATTAATGAAGTATAAGGAAAACAAAAATATCGTAAATCAAATGTCAGCAGAAGGAATAAATATTGATTCTTGGATTAATTATGATGAAGAAATAGAATTTGAATTAGGTGGAAAAGAAAGTAGTTTTATTGAATTAATTAAACCTCCCACAGACAGAATAAAAATAATATTAGATAGATTTAATAATGTTACCTCTAATGTTTTAAGTGAATATAGAGATGAGTTATTAGAGGCACAGGTTTCTTTAGTTAATGAAAATCAAGTTAAAGAAAAAATAGAGCAAATGAATCTATTAGCTCAAAATGCTATCGATAGTGGTAATCAAGGTAAGGCTGAAGGAATTAAAAAGGGTATAGAAAATCTAGAAAAACAATTAGAAAATTCAAAGAAGGTTTCTGTCTGGATAAAAGTTATGGGCGAAATTGATTTAGTTAAAAAGATGTTCAATAAAACATTAAAGATTAACGAGGAAGTTACTAAGTTAAGTAGCCAAAATGAAAAACTATCATCAGATAGTGAGGAAGATAACCAAAAAACAATATTTCAAAACAAAAAGAAAATGAATAAATTGGTTGAAGAATTTTCAATATCTCTCAACTCATTATCTAATAGAATTGATGATTACTTTAATAATATAAGAAAAATAGTTTCTGAAACTCTAGGTGAAGATAGAGCAGAATCATTAATACAAGAAATAAAATCAGATTTAGAAGAACATGTAGATCACTTTAATAGTGATAAAAATGCTTTGGAAAATATCTTAAAAGAAGACGATGATGACAGAGAAGGTGCTTTGGTAAAAATAAAGGTCTGGGATAGAAATCCTGACATAGATTTGTATATGGGTAATTATACTGATTGTTGTATACGTATTGATAGTGATTATCATGGTTCAGATTCTCCAATCTCAGATTATGTAACCGATTTAGGAATTCAAGTGGTAGCTGCTTATGATTCTGAAACTGGTAAACCTTTTGCTGCAGCGTGGTGTTATCCAGGAATTAATGAGGATGGGGATAAGGCTTTTGTAGTTGATAATATAGAAGCCTATGGTCCAAATATGAAATATAAAGACAAAATTACTGAAGAATTTGAAAGATATATAGGAAAATTTTCAAAGAAAGTCGGTCTAGATACTCTCTCTCAAGGTTCGTATAATAATGATATTGAAATAACTAGTAATCTCGAGGAAGAATATACTAAAATAGGTGGTTATAATGATCCTGAAGGATATTATTTAGAAGCAGAGCCAGATATTGTGAGAGAAGAGGAGTTCGATGAATACCACTATTATGGACATTATAATGAAGAAGGAGTTGATGAGTATTCTGAATTACAACAAGAATTAGTTAGTGTATCAGAAGAATTAGGGGCTGTCGGATTATAAGTAATAGTAAAATATAAAAGCGCCGTACCCGAAGGTCGTGCGCTTGATTATTTTATATCTAGAAATCGAATGAAATCACCCTATCAGGGTAATCAAGTCCGCCAGCACAAGTAATTGTGATTTGCGTCTCATCACCTTCTGTTTCTATTGAAACCTTTTTTACTTCAAGTAACATTAGATCCCTACGATCATTTCTGTGACTCCACTTATCAGAATATCTCCATTTACCTTCTCTGATTTTTTGTTTGTGAAAAACAGTTAAGATACTGTCTCGTGCTACTCCACCTCCAGAAGATAAATCACTGAATGTGCTTATGATCGCAACCGTATCATTGTCATGTTTATAAACATGATCAACTGAATTGAATTTGTAGTTAGATATAAGTTCTTTGACTTTTGAACTTACTTCACTGTTTTTAATGAATTCTTTTATTTTGTAGTGCATTTTTTCTCTATATTGTTGTTAGTGTACTTTGTGGCAACGTGCCACTTTTCCATTTACAGATTATAGACTAAAAGGTACTTATATTATTGAAATTAAAGAAAAATTGTAATAAAGATTCTTAAAAAAGCTTTTTATATTAAAAAATACTTATTTCAATACGTTATTGAGTTTTTGTTTTTGTAACTTTTAGATACGTTTTTTTAAATAATAAAATAAAAAACCACCTAGAGGTCATCCAGACATAGGTGGTTTGGGTTAATGTTGACGGAAGATTATTCTTCCGTGGTTTCTTCCATCAAACGTTTGAGAACAAAGTCCCAGCGTTTCTTTTCGGATTCCTGACAGAAGATAACTCTTTGGCCATTCACTTCGGCTCCTTTGACATGATCAAACATGGCAGAGAAGAAGTCTTGGTGATGGTTCGCATCGGTTACGATAGCAACCGGTAGACCACGCTTTGTGGCTTCGAACATAATCGCGATTCCTGCCGGAACCTCGTCACTCAAACCGTATTGTTCGAGATTGAGAGCGCCATACATTCTGTCCGGTCTCATGTTGAGATCAGTCAGAACGCAATCGATTGATGGATTATCGCGATTATCGTCGAGCTTCAAAAGCTCAAGAGCAGATGCCGGTGTGTCGATAGTGATAATTTCATGACCTGTCAGACGCAACATGGCGTTATTCAGGTTCTCTAATTTATCATCGACCACCAAGACCTTGTAGCGATTCTTGGTCACAGTGAGATCGTCAGGGGCAGGAGTTGATACCTGTTCTCCCTTTGTCTCACTTTGACTTTCGACCCACGGATCAAGCTTACGCTTTAGTCCTTCCAAAAGTTTTGGAAGACTAAGAAGGTCACCATGACCAGCTCTGAACACGTTAGATTCAGAAGCTGCAAGAGAATCCTTTCTGCAATCAAGAAATATGATAAATTTCGTATCACCGTATTTTGCATACAAGGCACGAAGCTTTTCTTGACTTACCGTCACTACGACGTTAGCCTCTTCGATTTCAGAAAATTCTTGTTCTTGTCCAAAAAGCTGGACGGCTTGCAAGAATACTCGGGTTAGGGGACTGTCAGAACTTGCGTTATGTATTTTCATTCGTTTCCTTGGTTTGATAGTTTATTTAAAAGGGCTCTATTTGTATATTATATACTAAAATATAGGTTTTGTCAAACTAAGCCTAAAAATAAAAAGATCCACATAAAATTGTGTAGTTCTTAAATATTCTATTGAAGATGTAACCAGATTAGTTTAATGAGTCAGCATTTTTTTCTTGCTTAATAATTTCTGAAATTTTATCTGATATTTTTTCTTTATATTTTAAACTAATAAGTTTTGTCATATTCTTTGTAAATTCTTCTGGTGATAATTTGTGGTCTGGATGTTTTTGACTCTCTGCACCGAATTGATCCCTAAGTTCTTTTCTTGTAAATCCGAAATATTTTGTTATTTGCTCGTATACTTCATCTCTTGTCTTTCCTTCAGTTTCTATGTTAACTGGAATCATGTATGCAGCTTTTCCAACTACTCTTGATTCTAGTATTACTAGATTCTTAAAAACTAAAGCCATATCGTAAGCTTTATTTGTTTGTTTTGTCATTATCTTACCTATAGGATCAGGGATAACTTCATTAATAGATTCTACAACTTCTAATCTTTTGTCATCTAATTCTAGTTCTGATAGGGAATTAGGTTCCTCGTCATCTTCTTCGTTTGGTATTCCTCTAGATTCACCCTCTTCCTTATCTATTTTAAGTAAATCTTCTTCAGTTTCCCAATAAAAATATTGTTTTTGTTCTTCTATTACTGAATCAGGAATTAGTTTGTCTACTATACTTTTTACTTCATCAACTAGGTCTTCCTTGGTTATATTTAAAGATTCTTTTAATACGGAGTTTGAACGTTTATCCATTGGTGTTACCTGACCGTCATCTTTTATTGTAAAACCGATAGATTTTTTAAATTCTGTACATTTTAAATCTACAAGTAAATTACCAAAGTTATCTCTGTAAAATAATCCTATTTGATTTACTCCATTTATATTTGATGGATGGTATCCGGATATGTTTCCAGAATCTATTTTACTATCAAATACAGCTGATAACTTTTCTCCTGAAAAATCTGATTCTTTTTCTAAATTATTATTGGCAGTTTCTTCGACATCTTTAATTTCTTTTGCTTCTAATTCTATGTCTTCATCGGCATGTGTACCAGATTCATCTTCTGATAATGCTTTAAATATTTTTTCATTTTCCATATATTTAAATTATACAGTAACGATTATTTTTTTCATTTGACTTATAAAGATTTAAATGTTTTTCTTTATGTAGATATTAAGATCCTCATCAAAAAAGAGGGGTACAAAATGATAAAAGTAGACATAGAAAGAAACGGGGACATACTGACTTCCA
>Ga0306869_1000088_pt1 | contig 55339 bp, 53 predicted proteins | sample AntRauTorckE6833_FD_190421 | JGI IMG/M metagenome (GOLD analysis project Ga0306869, IMG submission 190421) | Saline lake microbial communities from Rauer Islands, Antarctica - Metagenome Torckler E6 #833 (v2) (version 2) | ecosystem: Environmental > Aquatic > Non-marine Saline and Alkaline >... | reverse complement strand
GAACACTTGGTTATTTATCACCAAATGAATACGAAAAGAATTACAAACAAAACAAGTTAATCAATTAATCATTAAAATGAACTTACTATATTTTTAACTTGTCCGTTTTCTTGACATAGTACCACAAGTCAACTTTTCCTAAAGTTGATTTTTTTATAAATCATTAAGAATTAATTTTTTACATCAATTTAAATTCAATAAAAACATACCATATTCATTTTTTCATTATTGTAACATTTTGCACATATTATAGTGTCGAAATTTTAAATTACTTGAGTTTTATGCTATATTTTTCCAATAAACCATAACAAATCAAAAAAATAAATGCTATAATATTTTTTAAGGGAGGGATCATGATAATACATAAAAAATCTACTAAAGGTTTTATAAAGATACTAGAGGCTTTTTATTGAAAAATTATAACACCAATAGAAGGATTATTAAGCATTCATCTGTTTTAAAGAAATTATTCTTATTATTAAATGTAACTTATCAAAAGTAAAAATAGAAAGTAAAATTTTGCCAAATAATTTTTGATAATTTACATGTAATAAATAGCATCACAATATTAAATCATAATAGTTTTAAAATAACTAGGAAAGTAGGAATTATATGAGTCAAGAAATGCATTTAAAATCACCGAATGTACCAAGCAAAAAAAATCTATTAATTTTTTCGGCCAGTCTTGTTATTTTATTGATCGCTTCAGCTTTTTTATACGGAATTTATGTTTTTGCAGTTGCAGCAGTTGCTCTAATATCAGGTGGCTTTGTTGAATTTATTTTCGCTAAAGTGAGAAAAACTGAGTTCGATATCTCTTGGATTGTGTCTCCTTTAGTGGTCACACTCATGTTACCCCCAACAATTAAACTTTGGGTGGTTGCAGTTGCGACAATATTTGGCGTATTTTTTGCAAAAGCAATTTTTGGTGGTTTAGGTAAAAATATTTTTAACCCCGCTGTAGTTGGTGTATTGTTTGTTACAATATCTTTTCCATCAATGATTACAGCTGCTGAATGGATTCATCCGAGTATTGATGGTTTTGCTGGCGCAACACCATTGAATCTATTAAACTCAGGAGCAGAATTTACATATTCAATTAGAGATTTACTTTTCGGTAATGTGCCAGGGTCCATTGGTGAAACATTTAGATTAGGTATCATTGTTTTAGGAATTGTCTTAATTGTATTGAAAGTGGCTGATTGGCGTATACCAGTATTCTTTTTAGGTTCAGTCTTAATATTTACAGCACTCGGTAAATGGGCTTTACCAGATGTATTCCCAGATCCTATATTATCCTTATTTGTTGGTGGGCTCTTATTCGGGGCGTTCTTTGTTGCAACTGACCCAGTTACAGCACCACTAAAAACCAAAGGAAGAATCATTTACGGAATTGGATTGGCTTTCTTCACAGTACTGATTAGAAATTTTGCAACATTCCAAGAAGGTGTGATTTTTGCAATCATTATTATGAATGCTATAGCACCACTTATTGATGATAGTTTAGAAAAAAATGATTCCGTTGAGGAATTAGTTGAGGAGGCTGCATAATGAGAGATAATTTAAGAATCATATTGTTCGTTGTAGTCATGTCTTTATTTACTTCTGGTGTCATACTTGGTGTTGATGCTTTAACCGCAGAAAGAATTCAAAACAATCAAGACGCTAAAATTAAAATCGCCATACTAGAGGCAAATAACATTCCATATGCCTTGTCTTCAATCAATGATACTTTTGATGAAGAAATTAATATAGTCACAGTTGACGATTGGACTTTTTATGTAAATCCAGATACCGGATCAATTTCTTTTGAAATCTCTGGTAATGGTGTATGGGGGCCGATTGAAGGTATATTAACACTTCAAGATGACTTTGAAACAATACTGAATGTATCCATATTACAACAAGAAGAAACTCCAGGTTTGGGTGGCGTCATTGCTGAACCACAGTATCTGGCAACCTTTGTTGGTAAAATATTTGATCCAAACTTTGAATTAAATAAAGATCCAGCACCTAATAATGACAATGAGATAGATGCAATCACTGGTGCAACCAACACATCTAAACGATTTGAAGAGTTTCTAAATGAGGACTATGATCAAGCCAAAGCTGCTTGGCAAAGTCTAGATGAGTAGGGGGAATAACGATGAAACTAATTCGTGTTAAATATACAAAATGGTTTAATATATTAAGAGATGGAATATCAAGAAATAACCCTATAGTTGTCGCAGTACTGGGTATCTGTTCAGCTTTAGCCGTATCTAATAAAGTTGAAAATGCTATTGCTATGGGACTAGGTGTTACTTTTGTTATTATGGCAAGTTCATTAACCATTTCATTAATTAGAAATATCATTCCTCAAAAAGTGAGAATGGTAACATATATGGTTGTTATTTCAACATTCACTATTTCTGTACAAGCAGTTTTACAGGCATATTTTATGCCGATTGCTGATGCACTAGGTGCATATGTAGGATTAATCATCACAAACTGTATTGTGATGGGACGTCAAGAAGCATTCGCTGCGAAAAACCCTGTTAAGTATTCTCTTATCGATGGTTTTGCAAGTGGGATGGGTTACACCTTTGTTTTAGTAACTGTCGCCGCTATCCGTGAAATTCTTGCTTTTGGTACACTTCTCAATATGCAAGTTATGTCTGTTAATTGGGAACGATGGGTTGTCATGGCTATGGCGCCTGGTGGTTTCTTCGTACTGGCAATACTCATTTGGGTTGTCCGAGAGTTAATCCATTACTATGAAAAACCAGAACAGACACTATAATGTCTAAAATATTGAAAGGAAGAAAATTATGGAAAATATAATTGAAATTATTGTCTCGTCATTGACGGATCAAAATATAGCCTTAATTTATATCTTGGGTATGTGTCCATTAATTGCCATCTCAACTTCTGTAAAAAACGCAAAAGGAATGGGATATGCAGTTATCTTTGTTGTGACTCTAACAGGTATTATTAATTGGCCAATATATATGTTATTAAAAAGCACTAATTCAACACAAATATCATTATTGGTATTTATCATTACAATTGCTGCTACTGTTCAGTTTTTAGAAATGTTCTTAGCCAAGTTTTCACCAAAACTGTATAACGCTTTTGGTATTTACTTACCATTAATTACAGTTAACTGTGCTGTTCTAGCTGTATCACTATTCTTTGTTAATAGAGATTATACGTTCGCTGAAACTGCTGCTTATTCATTCTCAGCTGGTTTAGGTTGGTTTATCGCAATAGTTCTTCTAGCAGGAATCAGACAAAAAATTAATAAGTTTAGTAATCTTCCAAGAGGATTAACTGGCAAAGCCATCGCATTTATTGTATTAGGTATCTTATCACTTGCGTTTATTGGCTTTACTGGTTTATCATTCTTTTAGGAGGTATGAATATGAATATAATTTTTGCATTTAATTATTATATCCCAATTATTATCTTTGGTATTTTAATTGTTATTACCCTACTATTAATTGGTGCCAATATTCTATTGGGTGGTACAAAACTAAAAACTGTCACCATTAATAAAGAACAAACCATCCCTGTTAAAGACACGGATACTTTATTAAATATATTATCTAACAATAAAATCTTTATTCCCTCTGCTTGTGGAGGAAAAGCAACTTGTGGTTTTTGTAAAGTTCAAGTCCTAGAGGGCGGTGGCGATGTAAAACCAATGGAAGAACCTTTCCTATCTGATCAAGAAAAACAAGACAATGTTCGCTTATCTTGTCAGGTCAAAGTTCAAGATGATGTCAAAATTTCCATCCCTGTATCAATGCTTAATGCACAAGAATACACATGTGAAGTTATTAACATTAAAGATTTAACCTACGACATCAAACTTGTCCAATTTGAATTCATTAACCCTAAATCAATGGCCTTCAAGCCAGGTCAATATGCCCAATTAAGAGTTCCGGGTATTGAGATTATCAGGGCTTATTCAATTGCATCAAACCCAAAAGTGACCGATAAAATTGAGTTAATCATTCGTATGGTTCCAAAAGGGAAAGCAACAACTTATGTGCATCGTGCTTTAGAGTTAGGTGATAAAGTCATCGTTACAGGACCATATGGTGATTTCTATCTCCAAGAAGACTCTGACAAAGATATCATCTGTATTGCAGGTGGCTCAGGAAAAGCACCTATTCGATCAATTCTTCATTATCTTAAAGACCAAGGAATGCCAAGAAAAGTTAAATATTTCTTTGGTGCACGATCTAAAAAAGATTTATATTACACCGAAGAATTCGTTGAACTGGCAAAAGAATTTAAAAACTTCCAGTACATACCTGCTTTATCCGATCCTTTACCAGAAGATAAATGGGAAGGTGACGTTGGTTTGATTACTGATGTTGTTGATAGACACACAGATGATTTAAGTGACTCAGAAGCTTATTTATGTGGTTCACCAGGAATGATTGATGCTTGTATAAAAGTTTTAGATAAACATGATATTGATCCAGACAACGTATTTTATGATAAGTTCTCTTAATTAATAAAAAATTAGACACTACATTTAAATTGTAGTGTCTAATTTTTACATTTCAGTACTTAACAACTATTGCTTAGTTTTAAACAAATCAAGTTTTTGATAAGAAAACAAAGTTTTTCTATTTATAATAATTGTAATAAGAAGACTTGTTACCATAATGATGGCCATTACATAAAGACCACTTTTAACTTCTAAAACATAAAACAATCCTAAACCGAAATTTGCACTTGTATGAAAGAAAACTGCCGTCCCTATTTTCTTGGTTTTTAAAACTAATAATGTGATCCAGATACTTAGAGAAACTGTATATAGCGTATACAATACAAATGGAATATCATTTTGAACATTACCTTCAATAAAGAATGTAGGTAGATGCCAAAAAGTCCAAACTAAACCTAAAATTATAGATGTGGTAAAGACATTGAATCGATTCAATAGTTTTGGCAGCATATAACCTCTCCAACCGATTTCTTCTCCAAGAGGGCCTCCTAAAAAGAGGATATATGCAAAAAGAATGATGATTGTCATTGGATTGCTTAACCATTCAGAAGATACATCTTCTTTTAAAATATACTTAACAAATACAAATATAAGACCATACATCATCGGTAAAGCCAAAAAAGTTAAAACTATGTTCTTTAACTTTTTGCCTACCGAAAAAGTATTTTTTAACAATGATTTTATATTAATCATTGGTAATAGAAATATAATCCCTGCTAAAGATGGACCAAACCTTCCTAAGATCATAAAAAGTTCAGAGTTAACCTTAATGTTGATGAGATTGGATGTTATACCATATGCTATAAACCAAAAAAACCAACTGATACCATAAGCTAACAATGTAAAACTAATTATTTTCTTCATAAAAAACACCTCATTATAATAAAATTATAAGACATATATTAATTGATTAAGAGTAAAGTCTTAATTATTCAGTGATAAGTTCTCTTGGTGAAATTTGTTTAATAGATCTTGTACTCACCCAAATACTCAATGAGACAATCACTAATAAAACAATTGGAATGAGTAAGGCTAAGCCAACTGGATTTTTAAATGGAAAATCTAGGAAACCAAATGATTGCATTGTTTGTAATAAAATAAATGGGACTGTCAACATACCGACAACAATACCTAAGATACTTCCAAGTAATGTTGTTATAACGAACTGAGTTAAAACAGTCATTCTAACTTGTCCTGTCGTCATTCCAAAGGATTTAAAAATACCAAAATCTTTTTTCCCCTCTATAATACTAATTAAAACAAAATTAGATAAAATTATCAACATTATTCCAATAAAGATAAAGCTAATGAGTAACATGACTGGACTCAAAATATCCCCTAACATCACAAAGACACCTTGCATGTCACTACCTTCTCTTGCTGAAACTTTTAAAGAACTAAGTAAGTCATCATTCTCATCTATAAACGAAGAGATATTACTATGATCATCTAATCTTATAAGAATTTTATTAAACTCATGCGTTGTATCTTCTAAGGCACTTTTATGAAGTCGAATATTGTTTCCCATGTGAATAACTGTTTGATAAATACCAGTCACCTCAACTTCCTTGGTAAAACCTAAAATGACTATTTCAATAGAATCTCCTAACGACAAATCATATGCATCAGCAATAACTGTTGAAACAGAAATTTCATCACTTGATTCAGGAGAATCCCCTTCAACATTTTGCACTTGCAAGTCTTCAAAGTCGTCATAAACAAAAGCACTTAGCATTCTAGGATATTCCCCATTGTCTGACAAAACAGCTGCCGGCATTTCATCAAAAACACTCATACCAACAACCTTCGAGTCATTAACTAGTAATGAATCTAATTCGTCTCTTTTGGAAGTATCAACCATCTCTAATGTAAGGTGGCGATTATCTTCTCCCCAAAAAGCCATGTTATCAAAAGAATCATCTAAAGATACAATACCAGCGATACCATAAAAAATTGTAAAAGCTGTAAAAAATGCAAGTAGGGTTGAAAAAATCATTTGACCTCTTTTTTGTTTAAATTGTTTCAAACCAATTTGCATTGGTACAGATAAACTATTCAACCAGTTAAGGTTTTTCTTTTTTCTTTGGTTCTTCCCAAAATTCAAACCTTCATAACGAATTGCATCAGTTGGTGTAATCTTCTTAATTCTATATGTAGCTACCAATGAACTAATGATGACAAGTACCATCATCAAAATACAACTCAAAAAGTAACCCAGCATAATATTTAACTCATTACTATTGATTCCTAAGTTTCGGACCATAAATGTCCCAATAAAGCGAATTGAAATCGTACCAATAATCAAAGAAACTAATAGTGATATCAAGGTAATCAATATAAATTGTAAAATATATTGCCATCGTAATTGATATGTTTTAAAACCTTGAGATTTTAAAATACCAATTACTTTTGTGTTTTGTAAAATGGTACGTTTTAAAACACTATATACAACAAAAGCACCTACAAATAATAAAATAATGGAGAACCCTAAAAGTGATGCTCCTATAATGTTTGTTAGCATTGATTGTGAACTCAATACATCTTGATAATTCATTTGATAACCTAAATAGTTATAGTTAAGTGAACTTAGAAAATCATTCCAAACAATGTCTTGATCTTCCATATTATTCAATAAAACATTGACACTGTATGACAGTGTTCCACTTGCTAATAATACATCATTAAAACTATCATCATTGACCCATAATCTAGGCGGCATGAACTCGCTACTATAAATAGGATCATAGACAATACCTATAACATTGAATGAAAAATTTTCACCACCTTCTGTAAATGAAAAAACATCATCAATCTGAATATCCTCACCATAAGCAAATGCCGTACTAATCCAAATACCATTCTCATCTGTTGATAAGTCACTTCCTTCAACAAGCCTAAGTCGGTTTACATTTTCATCATATGTTTTATAATTAGCAATGACAGTCTCATTGGTCCTTATAGAATTTCCATTAACATCTAATACTCCCCCAGAAAAGATCATTTCATTATGGCTTGCATAATTCACATCTTCATGAGTATTGAAAAAAGCTACCACATCATCATAATGATGCAAATCTTCCTCAAACCATAAGGTTACATGTGCAGTATTGTGTTCTTCAATTACATTTTCAACTGTCGATCCAGCATTTTGTAATAAAGCAAATGCTGAAAATAACATGGCAGCTGTTAATGTTAACACCATCATAATGATGATGTTTTGCTTCATATTTTTTTTAAAGGCCCCAAAGAGTAATATAAATAAACTTTTCATTCTACCAACCCTTTTGCTTTAAGAATTTAAAAATTGTTTCTTCTCTTTGATCAAGATTATCTGTATGATATGGCGGCAAAGATAACATTCCGTCAATACTACCATCTTTCAAAAACAATAATCTAGTGGCTCTAGTTGCAGCTTTAATATCATGTGTCACCATCACGATACTTTGACCATCTTTATGTAGATTTGATAGTAAGTCTAACACATTCTCGCTTTGCTTTGAATTCAATGCACCTGTTGGCTCATCTGCAAATAGTACTTTTGGCTGATTAATCATCGCTCTAGCAATCGCTACACGTTGTTGCTCTCCCCCTGATAATTGAGAAGGGTATTTATTTGAGTGTTGACTAACTTCTAACTTATTCAGTAATTCTATTGCTCGAGCCTTTAAAAGTTTGTGGGTTTTGTGAACCAACCCACCTGGAACTAATAAATTCTCCAAAATGGTAATAGAAGGAACAAGATGCATAGCTTGGAAAATAAAACCTACTGTTTTTCTTCTAAAATCAGCAGTCTCTTTTTCACTAAAGGTAACAATATCTTGTTGGTTAAAGAAAATGGAACCTGATGTAGGCGTTTCTAATCCACTCAATAAATATAGTAAAGTCGATTTGCCAGACCCAGAACTTCCCATAATGACAGTAAAATCTTTGTCGTATATTGATAATTCTAGATTATTCGTTACACTTCTCTCTCCATACACTTTTAATAAACCATCAGTCTTGATTATCGATTTATTCATCCTTATACCTTCCTAACATCTTCTATTCCTAATTAGTCATTAAATAGATTACACCCACCATTATACATAGACACTTATCAAATGTCAATAGATAAATTAGATATTTATCTAATTATTTATGTTTTATTAGAACAAATTTATATTTTCTATAAATAAGGTCTTAACTTAGTTTAACCTAAATTAAGACCTTAATATTTTGCTTTTTCTTATTTTTTTATTACTCATCATCAAAATCTTTTGTTTCTTTTTCTACTGTTTTTAATGTGTAAATCATGGTGATAACAACAGCAGTCCAATTTATAATTACAATACCCCACCAAACACCTAGTATACCCATGGATAGTATTGTTCCTAATAAATAAAATAAACCAAAAGGTAAAACTTGACGGTATAAACCTATCCAAAAAGCAAACATTGGCTTTTTTATACCTTGCAATACGGACACTCCTATATTTAAGAAGACATAACTCAAGAAAGCAAACGCCTCAATTCTTAAATACTGAGTCCCTGCATCAACCACTTTTCGACCATCATCAAATAGGGCAATTAAATATGGTGCAAAAGGAACGATAAGAGCGACACCAATAGCCATAATAATCAAGCCGGATATTGTCCCCATTTTCCAAACTGAATATATACGATTTTTTTTCTTGGCACCATAACTTTGCCCGACTAGGGATAGTACTGCTACATTCAACCCAACGGTAGGTACCAGAGCTAATTGTTCAATTCTAATAGCAACACCATAAGCAGCAACTGTTACAGTCCCGCCATAATACATCACATAATAATTTATCACAAATACACCAATAGCAATCGTTGCATTATTTAATGCTGAAGGGATACCTTGTTCAAAGATATCTTTTATAGTTTTAAAACTAAAATCACTATTTTTAAATATTTTAAGTTCAAAGTTAGGTGATTTAAGTAAATGCCAAAATAGATACCCAGTACCACCAGCTTGAACAAGTACAGTTGCTAAACCTATACCAGCTGTATCCATAGCTGGTATAAACCAAAATCCAAAAATAAATAATGGGTTAAGTCCTATATTAACAATAGTTGCCACTATTAAAAAGTTTCGAAACGGTTTAGAATTCCCTTGAGCATAAAGCATACCATTTAAAGCAAAGTTTATCATAAAGAAAATATACCCAACCATTACAACAGTAATATAGCGCAATCCATAATCCAGTGGTGCTGATTCTGCACCTTGAGCCTGAAATAATAAACGAGCTAAAAATGGTGCAACAAGAGGTATCAACACTCCAAAAGCAATAGTTATATAGATTATATTTTTAAAAAGTTTGTGAAACCTTTTTTTATCTTCGGAACCAAGAGCTATTGCAGATAATGCATTTAAACCATTCCCCATACCAGAAGCAATAGCTATCAATAAGAAAAACACCGGAAAAGAAAGTGTCATTCCAGCAATTGCATCAGTGCCGATTTGACCAGCAAAAAAACTATCAACAACATTGAATAATGTATTGAACAAAAATCCTAATGCAGCTGGGATCGCTATCTTCCGTAGTTGATCTTTGATTTTTCCTTTGGCAAGATTATCTTTATTTAAACCATCTTTACTTTTCATAGAATCAACCTCCTAGATAAATACTTATACATATATTACCATTATCTACAAGTTCAATGCAAAGTATACACATATCAGTAACTATCTGATTACTCATTCTCTATTCAGTAAACTAAAAATATCAACATATTTCATCAATTATTTTGACTAACTAAGAAATAAACTATATAATAATACATAATATATTTGAGGTGAAATTTATGAGAATTGGAATCATCGGCCCTATCGGAAGTGGAAAATCAACACTAGCACATCTATTATCATCCTATTATAATGTGCCTTTAGTAAAAGAACCTGTTGAAAGCAGCCCTTTCTTACCACTTTTTTATGCAGACAAGAAAAAATTCGCGCTTGTATCTCAAAGTGCATTCTATAGTGAATTGTTTTTATCTATGTGGAAAACAAAAGATGAATCCTATCTAATTTGTGATTCAACAATGTTTTCTAATCTGATTTTTGCAGAATTACTCAAAAAAGAAGACATGATGACAGATGAAGAAGTTGATTTAACTTATAAAATTGCAGATGCCCATATGAAATTAATTCCTAAGTTAGATATTCACATTGTTCTTGTTCGCGATGAAGACAGTCTTTTTGATAATGTTAAAAAGCGTTCGCGAACTCTTGAACAAGATCAATTTAACTATCTAAAGTTTCACTATGCAAATTATACAAAAGCTTTAGACAAAGTATTCAGTAAATATGAAATTCCCAAAGATAAAATATTATATCTAAAAGTAGATGATATGTTCAATCAACTACATTTCAATAATTTAGTTTCACAGATAGAGGAACAATATAACAAATCAAAAAACCAACAACAATCTTTATCTTTTGATTCGAAATAATAAAACTTATATAAATTTAAAAGAAGCATATCAAATTTCTGATATGCTTCTTTCTTTATATATAATTGATTGTATCAATAACTTATAAAATAATCAATGAGAATAAAACCCCTATAACACCAATAATCGCTAAAACAGCTAATGCTTTCGTCGGCATTTTACCATCATTTGTCATTGCTTTTCCGAACATACCAAATACAAGTGGATGTATTAAGAAAGGCATTGCAAAGATAAAGTTAATTAATGCAGGTGAAGAAATACTTGCATTTACAGAATCAAACATACCACCTTGTACAGCCGCAAATAAACCAAAATGAGATATGGCACTACTATTTGCCATCGCAGCGTTTTCTAAGCCCATACCAGCAAAATGAAGTAATGTAAATCCGCCAAAAACAGCGATTAACTGCCAACCTATAGAAAATAAAATTAAACCTTTAATCTCTTTTTTCTCATCACCAAGAGCATTACGTAAAGTTTTTAATGCAAATGTCGTAAACACAACACCCAAAGCAACAACCAATAAGCCAGGTATGACCAATAAACTTCCTCTCGAGACACTAATTGCTAATATAGTAAAAACAAATAAATGTCCAAAAAATGGAATATTAATCATAATTGGCGCACGTTCTTTCGCGACTTCACCAATATCTCCAGCAGTACAAGCGCCTGTAAGTCCACTATGCGATAAACTACCTGCCATACCTGGAGCCAATATATCAACATCGTTTGATTTACCAATAAATACCAGCAAACTTATACCAACAAACATCCAGAATAACTGTCCGAAGAACCCATAAGACATAACTTGAAGCATACCATCAAGAGAGAATGCTTCTAATAATCTTGTTCCTCCAACGATAAACACGCCCGCTAGAACAATTGGAATCCCTCCGAATAATAAAGCACGCATAGTCGGTCCTGCTCTCCAATCACTAAAGTACATACCCGCACCACTTGCTAATAACATAGCAAAGAATATTTGTGGTAAAGCAATAACAGGTTTTATCCAACCTGAAATAAGATGTCCTACTACAAGAATCAAAATAATTACAACAAGTTCAATCACACCCCGCATTAGATAATGTCTTTTATTATCAATCTTTGCCTTACTATCAATTAATATGATTGATACAGCAATACCAAAGAATGCTAGTAAAGGATAAAATGCATCCAAACTACCTTGAGGTGGAAAAATAATACGATATATTGATATCACACCAATAAGAATAAAAAATGATCTTGTTAAGAAAATCAATTGTGTCCCTTTTGTTCCTAAGATGACTTCTTCTTGATTTAAAACCACATCATCTTCCTTAGGCGTTTTAGGTTTCCAAAAAGTGTTTCTCAGTTTTTGCCCACCGGTAAAGAATGTGGCAATCAAAGCAATAATTGTTGTCCCGCCAGTTAAACCAATGATTGGAAACTCATCTAGCCCTGGTTGAGCCAAACCACTAATTTCCAATACCATTCCCAAAGCCAATCCAAATACAACAATAATCAAAATCGGCGAGTATTTCGAACCCGCTACAACACTCCTTGCAATGAGCACAACCACCAGCAACATAGCCAATGTCAAAATTAAATGGGTAAAAATCTCATACAACTCCATAGTATCCTCCAAATTTTATATATATAATATGAAAAGGGTGTCGATTACGGCATCCTTTACCATTATATTCTTATGAAACATATTTATTAATCATAGTCCATATTTTTTTATTCAAATGATACTTTATTATAGCACGAATTTATTAGAAGTCACTATTTTCTTGCTTGCAAAAATCAAAGAATAATTATTCTTTTCTAATTGATTCTAATATTTTATGAGCAACTTTTATACCATCAATTGCAGCCGAGACTATACCACCAGCATATCCTGCACCCTCACCTGCTGGGTATAGATGTTTCGTTGATATACTTTGAAGAGTCAATTGATCTCTTAATATTCTCACCGGCGACGAGGTTCTAGACTCTATACCAGTTAATAATGCGTCAGGATGATTAAAACCATCTAACTCATTACCCATTTTATTTAAGGCAGAAATAAATGATCGATTGATTTTTTCATCAAAGATTGTTCGAAGATTTGCATATGTCACACCTATTGGATAACTTGGCAAAACTTTCCCTAGATGGTCTGTTGTTCGATTGAGAATAAAATCTTCTACTCTTTGAATTGGCGCATTGTAGTTACTTCCACCTAAAATGTAAGCACGTTTTTCTAATTCTCTTTGAAATTCTATACCAGCCAAAGGATGTGTACTTCCAAAGTCATTTTCATCAACCGTGATTACCAGAGCACTATTAGCATTGATTTTATCTCTTTTATATTCACTCATCCCATTTGTTACAAGCATACCCTCTTCAGAAGTTGAAGGAACCACTAAACCACCTGGACACATACAAAAGGTGTAGACACCTTTATTGTTTTGTGCTCGATAAGTCAACTTATACTCTGCAGGACCAAGAATGTGGTGTGTTTCCTCAAAGCCATATTGAGCTTTGTTAATAAGTTTTTGGGTATGTTCTATTCTAAAACCTACTGCAAAAGGTTTTTGCTTAATGGCGAATTTATTGTTGTAGAGCATACTAATGGTGTCTCTACTACTATGTCCGATTGCTAATATGCAATCATCAAAGTATTTTTGTTCGCCATTAACTGTAATTTCAAGTCCTTCATGAAGTGGTTTTATATTCGTTACTTTCGAATTAAAATGGATGTAAGAGCCTAGATTAATAATCTCTTTTCTTATATGTTTAACAACACCTATCAGTTTATCTGATCCAATATGAGGGCTAGAATCATACATAATTTCTTTTGGTGCACCTGCTTTTACTAATTCTTGAAAAAGCCAACTACCTAAAGGGTCCTTTTTTCTATTGGTTAGCTTGCCATCAGAATACGTGCCCGCACCACCTTCACCAAATTGAATATTAGATTCTGTATTTAATACTCTATCTGTTTCAAATCTTCTGATGGTCTTCATTCTTTGATCAACATCTTCACCACGTTCATACACAGTGACATTTACTCCAGCTCTTGCAAAAGTTAAAGCACTAAATATACCCGCCGGGCCAAATCCGATAATACAAATTTTCTTATTTTTTAAATAATTATATTTTGAATAATCATTTTTAATATCCTTATCAATGTATTTAGTAACATTTGAAATGCGCGTAGACAAAACCTTATTTTCATTCTTTACTTCCACTAGCACATTAAATACAAAAATTATATTATTTTTTCTTCTAGCATCGATGGATCTTCTAAGTATGGTGTAATCTAAAATATCGATTTTATTAATTCTTAATTTTTGTGAAATAATATCATTCAGATTACTTGAAATTTCATATGCTTTTATATTTATTTTTAATTGGTTGATTAGTAACATTTTATGCCTCTTTCAAAACTTGATTTAACAAAGAAAAAATAGTGAATCAATTATTATATTTCAATCAATGACTCTACTAACTATTATACGCCTATAAGAAATACTAATCAAGATTCACGTTATTTAAGATTTTAAACTCAAAAAACAATAAACACTGAAATAGAATACCTTAAAAAAAACGAGAATAAGCAACATACTTTGAATGCTTAAACTCGTAAGTCTTTATAAAATTTACTGAAAAAATTAAAAATCCAACTCTAGATAATCATCAAACAATCCATTATAGACAAAAACACCATCATCTAATAATTTAATTACTTTGTTTGTGATGTTTGATAACAATGTATGATCATGTGACGTAATTAGTATAGAACCTTTAAAATTCGATAAACCTTGTGTCACAGATTGAATCGCTTCTAAATCTAAATGATTGGTCGGCTGGTCAATGAGTAGTGTATTGGCTTGTGCCATCATTAGCTTAGAAAGCATACATCTCATCTTTTCTCCACCGCTGAGAACTTTAACTTGTTTAAGTGGTTCATCACCTGAAAATAACATTCTACCAAGAAAACCTCTAATATAAGATTCGGCCGGGTCTTTAGAATATTGTCTTAACCAATCCACTAGATTTAAATTATTATTTTTAAAATATTCTGTATTATCGGCTGGCAGAACAGCCGTAGAAACGGTCTGACCCCATTTAATTGTTCCTGTATCAGGTATAATTTCTCCAGAAAGCACTTTAAGCAGTAAAGTCCTTGCCAAATCATTTAATCCTGTGATAGCCACTTTCTCGCCACGAGTGATATTAAAGGAGACATTTTGAAAAACTTTCTTGCCTTTATAACTGGCTGAAAGATTATTAACTTCTAAAACTTCTTTCCCTAATAATCTTTGAACTTCAAATCCTACGTAAGGATATCTTCTACTTGAAGGGACAATTTCATCGAGGTTAATCTTTTCTAAAGATTTCTTTCTAGAGGTTGCTTGAGAAGACTTAGAAGCGTTGGCACTAAATCTTGCTATAAAAGCTTGAAGTGCTTTGATTTTTTCTTCTTTTTTCTTATTTGATTCAACCATTAATTGTTGTGCCAACTCTGATGATTCTCTCCAAAAGTCATAGTTACCACTGTATAATTTTACCTTGGTGTAATCTATATCAACTGTATGAGTACATACTTTGTTCAGAAAATGCCTATCATGTGAAACAGTAATAACCGTTTGATCATAGTCTAATAAAAAGTTTTCTAGCCATTTAATCGCATGAAAGTCTAAATGATTTGTTGGTTCATCTAATAGTAAAATATTTGGATTACCAAATAAAGCTTGTGCCAATAAAACTTTCACTTTATCTTTACCTAAAATCTCACTCATTTTTTTATTGAATAATTTTTCTGAAACACCTAAACCTCGCAAAAGCTTTTCCGCATCAATTTCAGAATTCCAACCATCTAATTCAGAGAACTCTACTTCTAAATCAGCTAAATATATGCCATCTTCATCAGTAAAAGGAACTTTGCTATAAAGTTCTTCTTTCATTCGAATGATTTCATATAATCTTTTATGTCCCATAATGACTGTATCTATCACTCTATATTCATCGTATTCAAAGTGGTCCTGTTTTAGAACCGCCATACGATTGCCTTTTTCAATTATTACATGCCCTTTTGTAGAATCTTTTTCTCCAGATAATATTTTTAGAAAAGTAGACTTACCTGCGCCATTTGCTCCGATAATCCCATAACAATTTCCTTTGGTAAATTGAATATTTACATCTTCAAATATCTTCTTATCAGGGAAGATTAATTCAAGGTTTGATACTGTAATCATACCATCAACTCCTATCGCCTTGAATATAGTATCACAAAGTAAAATAAAAGCAAGATAAATGTGCTCTCTTTCATCTGTAATTTCAATAAAATAAAATATACTTATTTCATTTATGTTATAATATGTCTACACATAAGCAGACTGGAGGTCAGTATGTTTGATATAGATAATATAGAAATGATTTTATCAATTACTATCGCATATTTTGCAGGATCGTTTATCTTAACCATCTTTTTTTATAACTTATATTTCTTACAAAAACACTCATCTTTATTGAAATGGGTTTTTGCCTGGCTTTTATTAAGCTTAGCATATTTATCTCTATTTTTTGCGATAAACTATTCAGTGGATATTTTATATGGTTTATACTCGCTATTATTAATTTCATACGCGTATTTGTTTTGGTATGCAAGTTCATCCTTCCTCAAATTCTCTTTAGCAAAATATAATCGATTTATTATGCTATTTCTTTACACTAGTATTATAATACTTACGATTATTACACAATATGTGGCTTGGACTATATTCATTGCCTTTATGACCATTTCTTTTTTCTTTTTTATAATAGGTTATCGTTTTACTAAAGAAAAAGATCTCTTTTATAACATCACGGGATACATAATAATATTGTTTTCAATTGCATCTTTCTTCTATCCTTTTTTAGCCTTCCAATCATGGTTTATGCCTTGGGGATATATCGTTTTTGGAATGTTGGGTCTATTTATAGGTATGTCTTTAATTCAAGTGCATTTTCAAGCTCAGAAGAAAGAACTTACATCCATGAAAAACAAACTTTATTATTTGGCACACCACGACACACTGACAGATGTATATAATCGATTATTTATGGATAATGAATTTAAAAGAATAGAAAATGAACAAATAATTAATGTTGGTATATTATTTATTGATTTAAATAATTTTAAGCAAATCAATGATACATATGGTCACCAAAGGGGCGATCAAGTATTAAAAATATTTACAGATAAGTTAAGTATTATTATTAAAGATAATGGTTATATCATGCGCTATGGTGGCGATGAATTTATTATATTACTTTATAATTCAACTTTGGAAGAAATAAATATTTATCAAGATAAGATTATAGATCATTTTAAAAAGCATTTGATCAATGGCACAGGACTAAAATTCGCTATAGGCGGTTCATTTAGAAATGTAAATGATAAAGATATGTATGCATTACTTGATAAAGCTGAAAGTAAAATGTATGAAAATAAATCCAAACAAAAGGAACTTAACTAACTTACCTATTCAAATCAAACATCGATAACCTAAGAGAAATATTTTAACCTAGCAATGACAGGAGGATATCTAAATGAGATTAGAAACAAATCGGTTAGTACTAAGAATGTTTAAAATGGAAGATTTAGATTCGTATCATCACATCATGAAGCAAAAAGAAGTATACCAATGGCTTGGGAAAGCTGAAGAAAAAAATAAAGATCAGGTTAAAAAAATCATTGAATATGACCTAAACCACTGGAAAGAACATAATTTAGGAACTTTTGCGATTATCTTAAATGATAACAATAAGCTAATTGGCCATTGCGGCATTAATTATGTTAAAGATATCGAAGAATTCGAATTGCTTTACGCCCTTGACCAAAGGTACTGGGGAAAAGGCTATGCTACTGAAGCTTGTAAGGCAGTTATTGAGTGGGTGAAACAAAACAAAAAACTCAACCAGTTAGTTGCATTGGCTTACCAAAATAACGAACGCTCTATCCATGTCATAAAAAAATTAAACTTTAATTATATCAAACCAATCACTTTATTTGGTGCAGACTTATATCTATATCAAGTGAACTTTAGTCATACAAGCAATTAAATTATGATATATCTAATATTTATCGATATTCGAAGAGTTATACGCCTTATTTCTATAGGGCGTTATTTTTATTAATTGAAGAAATAATGATAGAAAAGCACCACTCAATAATAGCCCGCCTAAAATATCAGTCAACCAATGAACACCTGAAAATATTCTACCTACGACTATAACTGCAAGTATCATGACAGATATAGTATTGATAGTAAATTTAATATTATGGTTTTTAATAACACTTTGAATCATCCATAAGGATGTTCCCATGATGCAAATAGATACAAATATATGAGTCGAGGGATACGAAGGTTCTAAAAAACCATCGATTAATATTGGACGGTAATTAATAACCATCGACTCAAATAGAATATATGTTCCTATCACCAACAAATAAAAGCATCCCAACATAATGATTTTTGGATCAACCTTTTTTATACTTCTTCCTTTAATCCATTGGGCCAAACCTATCAATGCATATACTATAGCAAATAGGATTGGAACCAACCCAAGCCAATCTGTAAGTTCATACAAAAACATATTGACGCCTATGAAATTATGAAAGGCCTTATTGATATGTGCTAAACCAATCAATGATTCTCTTGGCCCTTCAGCTTGAACATCGATACTATTTATACATACTGTAAATACAATAAATACTACGAACAACATTAATGTAATCATCGTTTTAAAACTTAATAATTTTTTCATTTTTTTACACTCCTTAAAGTTTGATTGCCAACAGTATACGTTCTTATAAACAAACAATAAAGAAACGAATCATCACATCGCGCAATGATTCGTTGATTTCTATTTATTTCGCATTAAATTAAACAACAACAGCGTTTTTAATATCAAAAATATTGTAATAAAGAAACTTATATACGGTTCATTCGTAACAATAAATACAAATAAACTAAACACCGAGAAAAGGGAAGATAGAATTAAAACATATTTTAGTTTACCTTTCAACAAACCAAAGTAACCAATAATTAGTTCAGATAAACTAAATATACCTAAAGTGATAAAGACCACGTAATAAATAACAATAATTATTACACTATCAATCGAATGGTTGAATAAATTAACAGCTTTAAATACATCGCCGACCCTTATGCTAAACAAAGGTAAAAACATAAGAATAAAAGAAAATAAATCAAATATTGAATACCCAAAAATACTTAAAAACCTTTTTTTATCAGCAGTTGAATCGGTCGCAATTAAGATAAGTTCTTCACTCGATAATAAGTCATTAATAGATATATTAAACAACTCCGATATCTCTTTTAGAGATTCAATATTTGGATTCCCTTTTCCTGTCTCCCATTTTGAAATTGCAGCTCGAGTTACAAATAATTTATCGGCCAACTCTTGCTGGGTATAGTTCGCTTTTTTTCTAAGATACTTAAGCCTATCATTTAAAGCCATATTATAATCCTCCTAATAATGGAATAATTTAGTGATAAACCGTATTCGAAGTTAATCAAATACGGTTTATTCATCTAATTATCGAAAAGAGATTTTACAGTTTCATTAAATAATTCTGATTCTGTAATCCAAGGACTGTGTCCTGACCCTTCGAAAAATATAAGTGATTTTTCAGGTGCTTCAATTTGTTGATAATAATCTTCAACAAGGTAAACTGGTGCATTGATATCATGTCTGCCGTGAAGTATATAGATTGGAACTTCTAATTGAGTATGTGATTCTCTTAAATCAGTTGTATATAATTGTTTATAAACTTGACTGAAAGTAAAATACAAAGCTCGCATAAAATTAAAACTATCTTTAATACTATATTCGGGTGAAATCAAAGTATCAAAAGTACTCCAAGATGTATGATTAATATCCTCACTATGTGCCATATATTGATATAGATATGTTAAATAAGTTGCTGAATCAATTGAGATGTTTCCTTCAGTTAAAGGTGGTCTCCCTAAATTTTCTAATGCTTTGATTTGTTGTTCATCATTAGCATCACGAGCAATCTCAAAGGCCATGTCATAACAGTACTCTTCTGTTTCAGCAAAATCGACCATTTGACCAGTTGTAATAATTGAATAATAATCACTCGGATATTTCATCGCTAAATCAACAGCTACATAACTACCCCATGATTCTCCAATGAGATAAATTTTATCTTGGTTAAAGGTTTCTTTTAAATAATTCGTTAATGCATGCGCATCTTCAATGTATAAATCTGGTGTAAGTGATGAAATTTTACGAGCATTATAACTTTTACCGCTTCCTGGTTGTTCCCATGTAACAATTGTGTAATCCTCTTCTAAGTCTTTTAAATGTTCTCTCGTTGCTTGCACTTGAGATCCACCAGGTCCACCAGCGAAAAATAGAATAACTGGATTATTTTCATTTGAACCACGAACTGTAATATATTGTTCAGTATCATTCAAAATCACTTTTTCCTCATAAGCTATTTCTGATGTTTGAGGTATATAAGAATAATACTCACTCATTAGAACTTGTGTTATGGCTAATACTAATAAGGCTAATCCCCAAAGCGCTGATTTTTTAAGCACTTTTATAGCAATGAAATCTTCTTTAATAATAGCAAATACAATACTTAAAATTCCTGAAAATACGATAACAATAATTAATAAAGCTAATAGAAATGATATAAGTCCAAATAGTACCCAAGAAATTGTAAAAGCACTGTTCTTGATAAATAATACCATAATAATATTAATAATTAAATAAACTAAAAATACTTTTAAAATGTTTTTCATTTTTTTCTCCTTCTACCAAACAAATGGTATAAAACGTTTTGTTTTATGCTTGTATATGACATATTCTTCACCGAATTCTTCTATCATATTTTTTTCTTCTTTTTTTGCTAGACGAACGTACATCCAGACAACCAATGGAAAAGTTACTAGTGATGTAAGTGTTGCCCAGTTCAGTATGATTCCTAAAGATATTAACAATACACCTGTATATTGTGGATGTCTAATATAGCGATACACACCGGTTTTGATAATGACACCATTACCTTTGGCTTTTTTCCAATAGCCATGATATACATCATGCCAACCTATCACGATTAATAAGAACCCGATAAGTGTTAATATAATACTGATATACATACCTGTGTAACCAATTTGTTCAAAGAATGTATGTCCCCATAAAACTCCGTTTGGTAATTGTCTTCCAATCACCCCTGATATTAAATGCATGCTAAACGGTATCCCGTGCATTTCAATTGCGAATGCAACAATGAATGCAAAATATGTTGCTGCTGGTTTTCTATTCATTTTTTTATAAAATGGTATAAAAATTAAAAACCCTCCATAAAGAATAACAAAAAATATAACAGCACCCCATTGATTAAAATGTTCTTGTAAATTTGGCATAATAAAGCCTCCCTCTTTTTTAACTGACCCTATCTTACCATCTAATAATTTAAAAAAAACCTACCATAGGTTAGGTAGGGGGGTAGGTTTTTTAAAATTTACTTTTTTATTTGATTTATTGCATCAACACGACTTGTCACATCTAATTTTCTATAGATATTATTGATGTGCCATTTAACTGTTCCAATACTAATAAATAACTTTTCAGCAATATCCTTATTTGTATAACCTTCTTTAATGTAACTCATAATTTCTTGTTCTTTATATGTTAACTCATCTAACTTAGAAATATTCTTTGTAATATTAGAATTTAGTGATTGTAACTGTTTCCATATGCTAATCGGATAACGATAGAAAATATGTTTAATATGATGTTGTTCATACAAATCCACCAACTCTTCTAAAATGAGATACATTTCTTTTTCCTGTTGGTTCCTTGCATAATACTCTGCTAATAAGAGTAAACTTGTTGCTAAATTGATTAAATCACCGTGATAACGCAAATCTTTTATATGATTAACTATTTCTTCTAATGATAGATTAACTGTTGATTCATGAATCGAAAGATACTGTAATAATTCAAAAGCTAATGGGTCTACAGTCAACTTTGCTTGATCATAATATATTTCTATAAACTGAATATCTGAAGAAGTGATTGTCTTACCCCTCAATATTTTTCCGTAAATTAAGGCAACTCTCATAAAAGGGTAATTCATCTGATTAAATATCTTATCTGTATCATTAAAAATCTTTTCAAGTTTTTGACCATCATGATTATAATGATAAACATCCATCAAATATAATTCAACATAACCATGCATATGAACTAAGTTCAAATCATCAATGGTTTTTTTGCTTTGCTTCAAAAATTCTTCTGCTAATTTCATTTTTAATTGTGCAGCGTAAGTCATCCCAATAGGCAACTTAACAACATCCCAATATTTTGATGGGTTTGATTTGAATTGAGATGACATCAATAAAATATTTTGAGATAAGTTCAGTAACTTCTCAAACTCACCTAACTTAAACCAATTAAGCATGGCATTGGTAACCGCTACTGACGCCGGAAACATCATATCTACTTTGAAAAAAGTTTGATATGCAATATAAAAATATTCTCCAGCTTTCCGATATTTTTTTAGGCCTGCATGGATTTGTCCTCTGGTTAAATGTACATTGGCGTAGAAGAAAGTATTTTTATCCTTTTTTATTAAATCTAAAGCGAGGTCATTATATTTTATTCGGTCCTCTGCACTACCAGAAAGTGATGTTAGAGCTTTTAAATCATAGAATAATGATTGGTATTGTCTGTTTAATTGGTCCATATCAATTATCTGCATTAAACGCATCAGTGATATATTGTCGCCAGATAATAAAGCAAGCCACCCTATCATAACCTTTACACAATCATCATTAAAATCATATTTTTTAAGTAAATCATAATACTGAAAAATTAAGTTTTCGGAAAAAATCAGTTCTACATGATCTAAAAGTTCCTTTTCTAAAACAGATGTTTCCACTTTTTGATGTATCATTGATTTTAATTTCATATAATAATCCATAGTCCGCCTACTTTCAATAGTTATATATAACCCTTATGCTATTTTTCTTACTGATTAACTATTCACCAATTTTCAGTAATGTATTTAAATCAATAATTAACTCCTTTAAATCTTGATTAGTATCATCGAGTGAAAAGAAAATTTCTCTTATAATATTTTTCACATTGACAAAACTATTAATATCTTCTGGAAACTTACTTGTTTTCTCATAATTGATGACATCCCTAAGAAATCCAAAAATAATACTTTCATCTATATCTTTTCGTTCTAGTAATTTAACAAATGCATTCTTAAAACGTTCATCTTCATTATGATGAAATACATATTGATTATTTTGAATAATTTTTAAAATAACATCAAAATATTTTTTTAACCAATCGTTTGTAAAGGATTTTTGTTGGAACAAATATTTTAAAAAATCAGAACTATGTGCGAAGAAATGTGCCCAACCTTTATTTTCAATATAGCCTCTATAATCATATTCTTTAATTAAATATTTTAAATACTCGCTATACATATAATCTAACTCATCGTCTGTAAAAATATTTGCTTTTCCAGGAATACGAAATAACATCGCAAGTAATAATGAAGTAAATGTTCTTTTAAATACACTATCTTCCTTTTTTTCTTTTAAACCAAAAAATAGAAATTCATCTGATAATAATCTTTTTGCTAAACTCTTTAATTTTTCTTCACTGAGATAATCTTTATAAATCATATAAGCAGCCACTTCTAAAGCTAATTCATCTCTAATATAAGGATCAGTGTTTCCTAATTCAGATATAGCTATCTCTAAGACATCATCTGCAGATTGATTGTCATTTAGCTGGTAGTCCTGTTCACGAATTAATTCAAAAAATTCACGTTTTTCTTTTAAAGTCATACGTATCTCCTTGCTTGTCTATTAATTAAACAATTTAATAAATCTTATGATATTTGCTTATTTAGATAATCAGTATAGATATGAGTTCTATAATAATTCAACACTTTCAAGACTCGATAGGTATTAAAGCGACATAGCTTATTAGTGGATGTATAACGAATATTCATTAGACTCGGTGGCTTTCTGTCAGCTTTAATTCTTCCAAAAACATCAAGTCTATCTATAATAATATCTATCGCACCTTCCATTCTTTCATCATATGTTATTTTTAGTGAACTCATAACTTCTAAAGCTCTTAAAATATCATATCTCCAATTATAGGGAAAAGGAAAACTTAACATGTCTTTGTGTATAACTTCTCCTTTTCGAACTGATAGATATAATTGTTTACTAAAAATATATTCAACCCCTTGGGGTATAACTTCGTTAACTTTATTTAATTGATATGTATAGCCATTCTTCTTATAGTTATCAAAAGCTTCTAAAACAGATAATGTAGTGTGTAAAGATGATTGTTTAGGTTTCTTTTTTCTTTCCCAAGCACAATTCCATCCGCCATCATCCATTTGATGTTCTAAAATATAATCAACCATTTCATCTATTCTTGCATCTTGAAAGCGAGCATGACTAGCGATTCTAACCATCATGGCTACAACACATAAGTCTTGGTGCCTATATGGTCTAACTTGCCCTTTATTAATCCACATTTTAGAAAACATTATCTCAATAGCAAAATGAAATCTCTTATCAAATATAGGGGCTCCTAATTGACATAGTTCTAATAAAGTATAATGAGTCGATATGTATTTTGGTGAATATATTCCTCCACCCCACATATAAGTATTGAGGTCTTGTATATTACATAATTCTAAACCAAACCCTTGCTTTAAAATCTTGTTTCTTAAACTTGCAATCTTACATTTTTCAAAACCCAACAAATTCTCTTTGGTTAAATATTGAACAGATACATCCCCTTCTAAAATCCAATCAATAACATTCATTAAAAGAACCTCTCATTTCTTATAATAAGACATGGTTGCGTCTTCCTTAATTTTGTGGGTAAATTAGATATTTAATTATACTTTCTCTATTCAATTTAAATAACTCCATAATCACCGAAATTTTCTAAAATGTATTATTAATTCTATATTTCTCAATATAAATTAAATACAAACAAAGACAGGCAAATTATTGCTATATAAAATCACATGACAATCATATCACCTTTAATTATATCAAATTGATAACTAAAAATAAATGACTTATCATTTATGATTAATCTTTAAAACCAAAATCTACTAGTTAAATCTTTGGTAAATAATTCTTTATAGAACATGTATCAGTTTTTAAATTGTATAAAAAACATAAAAATAATATCACTATAATGTAGCAAAAAACCACAAATCGTTTCTCACGATGAGTGGTTTTCAATCTAATCTCTTTTTTAAAACTTTATGCCTTTTTATTATTCTTCTTAATCTTTTTTATATTCAATAACCCTATGGCTAATAAGAATAGTCCGGGTGCTAAGAACATAATTAGTAAGACATTGATTAACATATCGTTGGTAATCATACTAGAACCAAAAATATATACCCCTGCACTTACAAATAACAAGGATAAGAAAAATACCCACATCTTTTGTTTCTGTGAACTAAAGTATCCACCGATTAATCCAACGACTCCATGAACATAAATAACTAGTCCAATCCATAATGAAGGGTTTCCACCATCATTAAAGATAAACATAATACTAACTAGAATGCCTATGACTAATTCTAAAACAAGTAATCCAGTGATGAGTTTTGATTTCTGTTTTTTCAAACCAGGATATATTAATAAAATCACCGCTAACAAAATCAATAAGCCAATAGCAATGTTTTTAATACTTTCACCTATATCGGGTAATATAAATACAAAAAGAATTCCTAAAATAATAAATATCGCTCCAAAAATAATATCTAATATCGGATATTTTTTAATTGTTTCTAACATTTTCTTTACAACTCCTTATGTATACATTATAACATGTAAAAGTTGAAAGTATTTTATTATCATATAAATGTTTTTAAATAAAAAAAAAGATACCCCCTAAACAAGGAGTATCTTTAAGAAAACGTAAAATATTTAAACATTAATAAGCGCAATTAACTTCATCTACAACATAACCATTCAATTCTACAGTCATACTTTCAATGGTTATTGTTTTTATTGGAGCATCAGTGTCATTGGTTGATACAACCGCAAGTGCATCTAAGACATTAAAACCACTAATCAACCCACCGAAACTCGCGTAATTAGGATCTAAGAATAAGCTATCTTCATGAACAATGAAAAATTGACTTGTTGCACTGTCTTTGACATTTGTTCTGGCCATCGAAATTACACCTCGATGATGTGATAAGTTATTATAGACACCATTAGATGGAAACTCTCCTCTTATAGCACAACTTGTATTATCAACTTTTCCACCCTGAATCATAAAGTCTTCTATAATTCGATGAAAAGAACTTCCCTTGTATGCATCTGATTCGATATAACTAATGAAATTATTAACTGTGTTTTCTGCAACGTCAGGAAACAATTGTAATTTCATTGTTCCAACATCTTTAACTCTAATAGTAACAACTGGATTGTCATCGCTTAAATATGTATAATAATCTAGCTCTGTCAAATCAATAGGCTCTTCTGTAGGGGTTCCTCCACAACCTACAAAAGTGAAACTCAGTAAAAAGACTAATAATAATACTTTCTTCATATATACACCTCGTAAATCTTTCTTCGTTTAAATGTTAACTATCTATTACTTACACCAAAAACTTTAAAACCTTATAAATGCACAATATTTTTATTAGCAGCTTTTAAAAGCCTATTCATGATGGCGATACCAAGATCTTGATCTTTAATGGCTTCAATATAAATAGTTTTTATTTCTTGTTCATCCATTTCTCTTAAGGCTAAAAATATATTTTTAGCAATAGTTTCTACATCTTTAATTGAACCTAATTTAAAAGTATTATAATCATCTAGTAATTCACATAACTCATTACTACCGATAATACCCACATCTTTATTATTTAAATTATCTATGTATTTCTTAATTTGCTTATGTGTACCATCAAGGATTGTCACATAGCCTTTTGGTGCATAATGTTTATATTTCATTCCTGGCGCTCTAGGAATGCTTAAATCTTCGATAAATGTGTCTGGAGCATCTACACTTTTATCTAGCGTATTTTCTATCATGCTTTTGGTAATTGAACCTGGTCTTAATATAACTGGTTTATCACCTGTTACATCTAAAACAGTTGATTCTAGTCCGCCACTTGACTTGCCGCCATCAATAATGATTTCAACTTTTCCAAACAAATCTTTAAATACATGATCAAATGTTGTTGATGAAGGCGTTCCACTGATATTTGCACTTGGCGCGCAAATGGGTAAGCCAGAAGCTCTTATTAAGTCTTGTGCGATTTTATTGCTTGGAAAACGTATGGCAACTGTATTTAATCCACCTGTAATTTCAGTTGGTATTTTATCAGTCTTCGGTAAAACCAATGTTAATGGCCCTGGCCAAAAGGTCTCCATTAGCAACCTAGCATCATTGGATATATCTTTTGCGTAAAGAAATACATCTTCGTGTTTTGCAATATGAACAATTAAGGGGTTATCAGATGGTCTACCTTTTACTAAGTAGATCTTCTTAGATGCATCTTCATTTAAGGCATTAGCGCCAATACCATAGACTGTTTCAGTTGGAAAAACAACCAAACCACCAGCCTTAATAACTTCTGAACTTTTTTTTATGATTAAATCATGGTCATCATGATTTATATGATAAATTGCTGTTTTCATTCTAACCATTCCTTTCAAAGATATATTATAATACATTTTTATTAAAAATACTATAATATAAAAACACCTCCAACATCCAACAATGGGTGACGGATAACTTAGGAGTAATTTTACAATATTTAGACAGAAAAAACTTCTTATTATGATATAATTGTTATAAACATCATAAGGAGGTTTGCTTTGAAAAAGAAAATATGCAATATTTTACTATTGGTCTTGCTCTTTTGGTTCTTTCTAGACATGGTAGGTTTAAATATAGGAGGAAAAGTATTAGTTAGTAGAGCTTATATGGATGATGGGATATTTTTTATTATCTACTTTCTTATCCTATTATTATACTTTTATAAAAACAAAATTGGTTACTTCTTTTTAATTAGTTGGCTTTTTTTATGGTTTGTTACTCAGTTCTTCTCACATTGGTATTATACAATTATTGGTTCCACAGAAAAAATGTCATATTTTTCTGAAACAATAAAACTATTCCAATCGGCTGAAATCTATATAGCTGATATATATCATATTATACTTCATATACTGATACTTTTTTCTTTTGTATGTCTTATATGTAAGTATCCTAAAATGATAAAGTCCAAATAATTTTTCTTTAACTTAATAATTATTTATAAAGAGGAAATACAATGTATTTCCTCTATTTTTAAACATTTTCTAAATATTAAATTTAATATAATCTAACATTTTTAAATCTTTTTCATACAAATCTTCTTCAGCAAACAATAAGAACTCACCTTCAAATAACTTGCTTTCTTGATCAGGAACTGTCATATTTTTAACTGACACTGCCATGATATAGTCTTTTTGAGAATCAAAGATAAAATCGTTCATATGATTATAGATAACAACTTTATGTTGTCTTAGACTTTCCAATGACAATAGATTATCAATTTCAATATCAATTGCCTGGTCACCTACTTTATACGTAGTATCCCTATATTTAAACTTAATGCTTCCTTTAGAATCATCTAAGTTCAAAGTGTACCTCCTATGCATATTTCTATGAAGAAGGACTTCCCCACTATTATTTATAACATTAGTAAACCTATATACTAGAGGTAAACCAGGTAAGGTTAAGATATAATTGACTGTTAATATCCCTTTTAAAACCGGGTCACTTTCATAATGGGTTGATATTTTTAAACCTTGCCATTTGTTATTGAAATTATCCTCTAGGGTAACAAATTCAATGTCTCTATCCTCTTGGATAGCAACAATATCTTGAACACCATAAATTCTTTGAACCATACCACCAACAAAATTGGCCCACCATGCTCTTTCTTTTGGTTCAGGATAATTTGAATCAATCCACTCCTGATTATTGAACATTAAGGAGTAGACACTGTCTGAATGATTGATGTCAGCTTTATAGGTTAAGACACCATTATCAATGATATATATTCCATCTTTTTCAGTCATTCTTACTTGCCCTGATGGTTTAAATAATAATCTTCTTTCTTTAATAATACGGTCTTTAAGTTCAATTGTAAATGTTTGAAGTCCATAATTAACTTCAAGTGATCCGGAAATGTCACATGTTGAATGATTATTGGTGATTGTCCCATCAATTTGGGCTTTCCTGTGACTTATTAATTTTGCCTTAACTGGACCATCTATAAATACATTGTTATTATTAATTTCCAAATCCAAGTTGTCAATAATTAGTTTATCATCTTTAGAGATAAGATATTTCCTGAAATCTTTAAGGGTTGGATGCACATAGGATATGATGAATGGTTTTGATTTGTACGATTCATTTTTCCCCAAAGATAAAGACTCCACATCAAAACTCATATGCCAATCAGATATCTTCAAATTTATATCTTCAGGCCAAGAAAATCCTTGTTTTAGTTTATCATTATATATCCAATTTTCATCAACTGACTCAGCATTAACATTACCAATATAGCCTTCTTGTTTACCAATCTTTAATATTTTGGATTGATAGGGTATATATGATTGACTAACACTACCAACAACAGGAATAGACATCGATAAGTCACGCTTTTTACCCTTATTAACCAACTCATACGCCACTTCTAATAAACCAAATTTATTTTCTAAATATATATTCAATAATACATTCTCAAAAACATCACTTTCAAATGAAAGCGTCATTTGATTTTTCGATTCTATCATGATTCTTGGTTCTATGTTATTAAACTCGAGACTATAAGGCATACCAATTTTAGGTGGCATGAAAGCTAAATCTTGATCGAACTCAGATGTATTAGAAAAACTGATATTATGACTTTCTTTTTGGTAAGTCATAATTGAGTTTCCTGAAACCAATAGAACTTGCTTTTCTAGGTCAGATATAAACTCTTCCTTAAGTCCTTTAATAATAGCTTTAATTTCTTTTTTAAAGGTTGTTTGCCCATACTTAACGACAGCTTCCTCATTGTAGAAACCAAAATCTTTAACCACATATTCTATTTTAACAGATCTTTTTTCACCTTTTTTTAATACGACATTAACATCTTCTTTAAAAGATGCTAACTTATTTGGTAAATGTATAGAAAATGTTTTGTCTTCATCTAAATTATTTTCTAAGTTCAAATATGCGTGATAAGACTCTTCTTTTCTGTGTAGGTATTCATCAACCTTTAAGTCAATTTCAATTGGACTCTTTGGCATAATACCACATTTGAATTTAGCTTTCTCACCGCTAATAGCCAAAATCATTTCCAAGCTAGGGTGTGTTTTCCCAAGATCTTGGATTTTATTAAATTCTTCAACAATAAAAGTCGTATTTATTTCCAATGAATCCTTAACAATAAAAGATTCTCTAAACTCATGTTTAATATTTTTATTATTAACGCCTTCTATTTGAATATTTAAATCTTCATCACTTTTATTAGTGACTTTTATGGTAGATTCATAATTATTATCATAAACCAACTTATGCTTTGGAATATTTAATCTAATTTCATAATCAGGGTTGTCGATATAAACCAAGCCTCTACTTGTTTTTTCAAAGCCTAAGTTCAAATAAGTTGATTCATTCTTAAAATGGTAATAGTAAATGTCAAATCCATTTTCATCAACACCATCATAATCCATATCGATTTCTCTGATGCTGTCATTATACAAATCTAGTTGATCGGTATATTTATTTAAGGCTTCTGTTTGACAAATATAAGGAATAAAGTTCATTAAGTGAACAGTACTATTCCGACGCTCCCAGAAAAAACCACATTTTTTATATAACGGCATGGCTTTAATATTTCCGCTCCAAGTATACAAATCTAGTCTAGGCCACTCTGTTTTCTTAGCTTCATCTATAATTTTTAAGATAAGTGCTTTACCAATCTTTTTACCGTGATAATCTGGTCTAACATTAATCAAAGGTAAATATGAAGCACCTTCATCTTGTTTATACTCCGATAAACTACAGTATCCAACAACTTCATCGTTATCAATCGCTAAGTATAATTTTAAATTACCTGAATTTTTTTCCGAATCTATTACATCTTGTTCTGTACTAAACTCATCATGGTTTCCCCAATTCGAACTACTTTTGTTCCACATATCCGCAACCGAAGCAGCGTACTTTGGACTATATTCTACAATTTTCATCTTCTGCACCTCACTTTATAGAAATATACAAAACTATTATATCAAAAAATAGACATATTTCATATAATATATTTAGAAATTGATAATGTAAAAAGGCAAGACTTAGCCAATTAACAAAGACCTGCCTTAAAAAAATAAAACATTCAAATTAATTATATAAATTTACTCATCGATAATTTCGAACTTTATATCTTAGTTTTGCATAGAGTTCAGCATGAACCATTTGATACCACGGCATAATGAACAATATAACTAATGGAGTGATAAAAAACACAGGTTTCAAAAAATCTAGAGGAGGGTTTCCACCAAATAATCTATTATAATAAGTTTGTAAAAGATATATAAGTCCTGTTGATTGCAAAGCAATCCAAGGCGCAAAGAATAATCTAATCATTACTAGTTTAATATAATTACCATGCATAATCTTTATACTTACTTTTAGTGGATTATGTTTTCTTTGATCAAACCTTTCATCCGCAAGTAAATATGGCACCATAGAAAACATTAATGATATGATAGCTGAAGGTAATGAAAAAGCAATCAAGTTAGCGATGGCAGCGGTATTATCAAAGGAAAAGAAATCAAGAAAATCAAAAACATAAACCGATACAATAGTTCCTATTGCTAAAGGAAGGTAAATGAATACTTGTCTCAAGACCAAAAATACTAAGTTTGGTATGTAATAGGTCGGTTTAAATCCTAGTAGAATTGGCAAACCCACTAAATTAGTTCTCTCAACAGCAGCATTAATCATCACACGCGATACGCCAATAGCTATGGGTAAAATCAATATTGTTCCAATAACTGGCGCAAGATGGGATATAAGAAATAAGCCAAGTACAGAAAGAATATAAGTTGGCATAACATATTTATAACCTTTGACTAAATGCTTGAATGCATAAATTAATCTCATATTTCCTCCTTTGTAATACAAATTATATCATTTTTTTATCCTCATTTATACATTCAAGCCAATCAAATAAACAATTTATAACTTAATAAGTATAATTCATCACAAATAAGAAAACTAAGATCGGGTTTGTAATTGTTAAAATAACTCACCTATGCTAAAATTATTATAAATTCAAAGGTAAAAAGGAGATATTATGAGGAGGAAAAGAGTGTTTAAAATCATATTAATTATATTAGTTGTGGTTTTAGCGATCATATCTGTATCTATATTAGGTTTATATATTAATCACCGTGTCAAATTAAACCGTGAGGCTGAAGAATTTTCACCACCAGGTGAAATGGTAGAAATCAATGAAAAACAGTTTCATGTGTATTCAGAGGGAAATGGTCCATCAACCCTTGTATTTTTATCAGGACACGGAACAAGTTATCCTACTTTAGATTTTAAGCCGTTATGGTCAAAGTTTGCCCAAGACTATAGAATAGTCGTTATCGAAAAACCAGGTTATGGTTGGAGTGAACCTTCAGATAGTCCAAGAGATATTGATACTATCCTAGAAGAAACAAGAACTGCATTAGACCTAGCAGGAGAAAGTGGGCCATATATATTATTCCCCCACTCTATGTCTGGATTAGAGGCTATTTACTGGGCTCAAAAGTACCCAACTGAAGTTCAAGCCATTATTGGTTTAGATCCATTAATTCTTGAATCTGTAGAGTTGTTACCAAAAACATCAAAATCTCAACTCAACATGGTTTATTTTATATCAAGAATCGGCCTTTCAAGATTAATGCCAAGTTCAGAAATAGCAAATACATTACCATTATTGGATTCAGATGAATTAAGCGAAGAGGAAAAAGATGAGTATGTTAGCATATTCTATAAAAGTTCATTAACAAAGAATATGCTAGAAGAGTTCAATCAACTAAAAAATAATGCTCAAACCATTATGGACAATAGTCTACCTATAGAAACTCCAATGTATTTTTTCATTTCAACTGAACAAAGTGAGTTGGTTGAAGGATGGAAAGATGCACTGATAGATTACGCAGCCAATCTCAATATAGGACAAACAACTGAACTGTCAACAAGCCATTACATTCATCATGATGAGTCACAAGCTATCTATAATAATGTCATAAGCTTTTTTCAACAAAACCAAATAGACTAAAACTTTATTGAAGAAAGACTGGAGATGATAAAATGTTAAAAAGATTTATTTATTCAAAAAAAGGTCTAATTATCACAAGTATTGTTTTTACAGTATTTATAGTTCTTGTTTTACCTTATGTTTCTAGCTTAACAGAAGAAATGACCCATTCAACATTTTCACCTGATACTGGTTTCTTTTATTCGATTGAGGACTTTAACCAAGCCATGATTCAATACGGCCAAACAGGTAGAAACTTTTATATTTTAATGCGTTGGACTTTTGATGTCATTTGGCCAATGGTCTATTTCACTTTCTTTACTACTATTTTATTTCACTTATCTTCTAAACATATTAAAAACCAAAATTATATTATATTGGTGCCTATAGCAGCTGTTATTATGGATTTATTAGAAAATTTACTAGCTTCAATTAATGTTGGTATATTCCCAAATCAAGCGGTTTTTCTTTTAAGAATGTTGCAAGTTTTCAGTATGTTAAAATGGATTTCTATTGGTCTGATTTTAATCGCCATTATATACTTACTCATCTTATATTCCATACAAAAAATCAAAAGACGAGAATAAATGTTTTATTAATAAAAATATACCTGCCTAATAGACAGGTATATTTTTTATACTTTTATAATTATATCCACAGAATTGATTAAATCATATTCTTTAATATATCTATTTTCTCTTGGTATCCATTCTTCTATAAAACGTTTAACTAAGTGAGTTGAATTTCTTTTTGATATCCTAGAGATTTGTTCCTTTTTATTAATCAATTTTAATATTTTGATATCATACATTTCCATAAAACTTTCTCTAAAGGCGTATGCTCCTTCAATGATGTAGACTTGATATTTATCTTCAATTTTTCTTTCAGACATCTCTTTTGTCTGACAATTATATTTATGATATTTAGAAAATGATTTCTTTTTCAAAGGCTTTATAACTTCTTCTTGAAATCTTTCATAATCAATGAATCCATCAACTTCAGAAAGTCTCTCATCAGTTTTTTGATAATCTTGTAAAAAGAAATCATCCATATTTATGATAAGAGCATTAAATTGTTCTTTTAATCTTTCAGCTAAAGTTGTTTTACCTGAGGCTGCCATACCATCTATTCCTACAATTACATACTCTTTTTCTTTTAATATAAACTTTATTCGTTTCTTAATCGTTGATACGGATTCTTTATCACTTAATGTCATGTCGAAAACCTATTTTGCTTGTCAACTTCCTGAAGGGCAAATACTATTATAGGTATTGCTACAAGCTGGAAAATGATTCCCGGTAGAGCCACAACAAAAGCGGCACTAATAAAAGCTGAAAAACTATAAGCCACTCCATCTAAACCTAAAAGAATTACATTGGCAATACCCAATACTATTCTTCCAGCAATCATCGCTATGATTAAAGAAAAATATATATTAACGACATTCTTTTTAAAAGACATATAAATTATACCTGTGATAAAACCATATATTGCAAGTTCGAAAGACATAGCAATCGCAACCGGATATAATGGTGGCATGCTAAAAAGTAAAGACCTTAATAAAGGCGAGATAAATCCAATAAGTCCACCGTATTTAGGCCCACATATAAATCCACATAATATAATGGGTAAATGCATGGGTAAAAAGCTTGCGCCTAAAGCCTGAATAGAACCTGTGAAGAATGGTAAAACAAGCGCTAAGGCTAAAAATAAGCCTGATAGTATCATTTTTTGTATTTCTTCTATGCGCATCATATAATCTCCTGTAATTTGTCATTTGATATAAGTATAATTTTCAACTATATAACTTATATAATATTTAATTTTCTTTATATTTTTGTTTTAGTTCGCGATAAATCTTGTCAATTTCTTCCATGCGTTTAGGGATATCAATGCTTTGAGGACATTTGTCAAGGCACTCGCCACAAGCGATACAATTCTCAGCTAGTTTCTCTTTACCTAAATCTTCATATTCTCTAATAAATGCTTTTGCAAACTTTGATATAGCATATTTATTATATGTATTAAATACACTAGGGATATCAACACCATGAGGGCAAGGCATACAATATTTACAATTGGTACAAGGAATTGTATTATTTTCTAAAAACACCTTTAATGCTTTATCAATGACTTTTTGTTCATTTTCTGAAATAGGTTCAAACTTAGATAATGTATCAACATTATCTTTTGTTTGCTCAAGATTACTCATCCCACTTAATACTGTCATCACTTGATCTTTAGAAGCTGCGTAACGAATGGCCCAAGATGCTACAGAATGATTTGGTTCAGAATCTTTCAATATTTTCGCAGAGTCATCACTAAGGTTGGCTAAAGTTCCACCTCTTACAGGTTCCATAACAATGATCGGAACACCATATTCTCTAACAATATTATATTGCTTTTTAGCATTTTGAAAATCCCAATCCAAATAATTCAATTGTAATTGAACGAAATCCCATTCATAAGTATGAATAATCTCATCTAAGACATCAGGTGTATCATGAAAAGAAAACCCTAAATGACGAATCTTTCCTTTACTTTTCATTTCATTTAAAAACGACATCATACCAGGTTTTTTGTAAACTTCAAAATTCTTCTTACTTAAGGCATGACATAAATAAAAATCAAAATACTCTACTTGACATTTTTCTAATTGTTCATTAAAAATTCTCTTAGCATCCTCAACAGTTTCTACTTCCCACCCAGGCATTTTATTTGCTAAGTGAAAAGAATCTCTTGGATATTTTTTTAAAGCTTGACCAATAAAATTTTCACTAAGACCTTGATGGTATGGATAAGCTGTATCAAAATAATTAACGCCATGTTCATAAGCATAATCAATCATTTCTTCCGCTTGCTTAAAATCAATATCAGGTTTTTCAGGATCTACTTTTGGTAAACGCATGCAACCGAAACCTAATACAGAAGGATTTTCTTTAATACCTTTAAAATTACTTTCTTTTCTTGATACTTTCTTTTTCATGTCACTCACTCCTATTAAAATTTAATGTATTTTAAATAACTGGTCATCCTCAATGAGTTTAACAGTTAACTCATCACACTTCATTTCTATTATATCATAAGTTCTATACTCTTAAATTCCATTATCAAAAAGATTGAATAATAGAAAATCTTCAAGCTTGTTTTAGTCAAACATCTTTTTCATGATATAATATGCTTGCAAATCAAATATTGATGGAGGTCAATTAATATGAAGAATGAATTACCACTTATAGTAAAGTTTAAAGTTAAAAAAGACAAAATAGCTTATGTTCAATCTGAGTTATTGAAAATACTTGAACCCACAAGAAAAGAAGTTGGATGTAAATTATATGAACTTCATCAAGACCTTGATGACCCAAGCATATTTATGTTTTATGAAATATGGGAAAGCAAAAACGCTTGGAAGGCTCACGATAATAAACAACACATCATTGACTTTAAAAAAGCAATCAACGGATCTGTAGACAATATTACCGTCAATAAATTGTCCATTTTATAACCATAATATTTAGAAAACCAGACTTTAAATAAAAAGTCTGGTTTTTATATTTCATTGATATAATTTTAAATATTTAGTGTTTATTCATTGATTATTCTAACTTCTTCCCACTCACTCTCATCTATTTGACTGTTTGAATCACCTTTTAAAGTTTCATCAAAAAAGTCAGTAATCATACTTTTAAGTATTGAGACAAGATACCTATCTTCAATACTTCCAGAAAATCCAATGTATGGTGTTAGTGGTGAATACATATATACCATAGCAAAATCATAATGAGTTGTTCCATCTATTTGATAAAACTCTGTATCATCAGAACTATTTTCTATCAATAATAACAAATTCTCATTATTTTCTCCTGTTTCCCAAGCTCCACTTCTTATAAACATAGAAGGTATTGTTAAACCATCAGTTACTATGTTTTCTTCTAACGGTTCAACCCACGCGTCTAGGCCTATAACAGAATCAATTCTATCATCGCTTAAAGCAACCGCAACATCTGCACCACCACCAGTAGAGTGTCCAATCAAACCTATATGTCCTAAGTCAAATTTACCACTAAATCTTGATGGGTTACTTACCTCGTTGATTACTTCTAAGTAATCAAGGGTTGCAATAATATCAGAGGCATATGTATTGACCAACTGATTGGCATAATCAATAAAATCTGGCGTATCATCTCTTTCAGGCAATGCATCTGGATTTAAATATATAGTCTCATCTTCAAAAACAGTCGCCACTGACCCATACGAATGATCAATGCCGACAACAATATAGCCTAAACTCGCTAATTCTTCTGCATAGTCTGTATGGATATTCCTAAAACCTCTCCATCCATGTGATAAAATCACGACTGGATATTGATTAAATGCTTTACTAATGGGTGCCTTCAAATATGAGTTAGACATAATTTCTGCGGTATGGTCAAGAGCAAAAAAAGGCAAACCAATATCCTTACTTAAAGCTCTAGCAATAACTTGACCATCTTCTAACCAAGGTGCTTGCTGAAAACCTTCAATAGTTTCAGCTGGATACCATATTTGAATCTTTGTCTTTCTATAATCGTTAGGATCTTCACTATATAATTCTAATCTCGTTTCATCTTCAATAATAAAGGACTCGGTTCCAATTAAAAAATCACCATTTGGTTCTGGTAAATGATACATAGGAAAAGACAAGACTGATAAACCAGAAATGACAAACATAACAATGGAAGTTATTAGTAGTATTCTCCTTATAATAATATTTAAAGAGATATGTTTGATAATAGAAAAATATAAAAAAACTCCCAATAATAAAACTGAAAAATATAATGTGTATAACTGCCACCTTGAACCAAAAGCAATTAGATGTATTACAATTAATAAAAAAACTAAAGCCCATAAACCAATGAAAATATTAGCTTCAATTTGTTTTGGTATGATGACACTTATAAACAAAAATATCAAAAGAATAAAAATTAGTGTTTCTAAAAATATCATAAAATTCGCCCCTATCTATCACTAAATATATTACTTATTTAAAGTAAAGGAATTGATTTTTAAATAAAGTCCTAAACTCATTTTATCATAAAAAGGAATTATTTATGAAGAAACTATCTTATTCATTTTATATAAGAAATCAAACATCATCTTACTTACTTTTCTTCTTTTAAAACTAATGTTCTACCAAGAAAAGCAAAAACAATCAAGACAAGTCCGGTTATCCAACCACCCAAACTAAAAATATTAGGTCCATATAGTCCAATGCCTGTTCCAATGACTATTAAAAGGCCTGAAAGTAGCCCAAACATCTTCATACCATATAAAGTAATAAATGGTATATAGTGAGCACCAATTACAATCATAGCTGCTGGATAGAACCAAATAGGCTCATAAATAATGATAGCACCTACCAAAATAAAGTTTATGGGAACAATAAAAGCAATTTGAGACCCTAGTGTCCATAGTCCATTTTCTTTACTAACTTTTCCACTCCTACCAACAATTCGTAGGGTCAATTGTGTTAAAGGAAAAATTGCCATACTGGCAAAAAACAAAAATAGCATACCATATGTGGGAAGGAATAGAACACTTAGTGCAGATGAAATAATCCATATTATCCCTGAAACTAATTGTCCAGCGAACCCACCTAGAAAGGCTTGTCGCATCTCTAATTGATCTTTTGATATACTTGTTTTTTTATCATTTTGTTTTAACATAAATACCTCTCCTATTTTCATTGATCATTCAAATACTTTTTAGCATGAATTTTATAATCTCTTTTGAGAAATTTTCTAGTTACCTGTCCAGTACCTTGTGCGATTTCTAACGAGTCAAAAGAAGTGTCAATTTTTGGCTTTTCAATTATCCAATCTATGACTTCATCTGGGTAGGATGATCTTACTTCATCATATAGTTTTGCTGCTTTATTAAATGATCCTCGTGATCTCATATATTAACTCTTCTATATAAATTTTATATGGACATAATCATTTTATCATAACATAATGTTATTTTTGTTGTCCATATTTTTATAAAATTTTTTAAATAATTTTTTAATATCTTATTGTTTAATAATAAATGATGTGATAATATCTTTATTGTTAAATGAAAAAAGGAGATTAAAATGAAAAAAGTATTATTCGTGTTGTTAATGACAACAACTGTTTTAGGATTAATGAGTTGTAGCTTCTTCGGTGATGAACCACAAGAATTCTCTGGTACAGGGATTACAATTACTTTAAATGATTCTTTCCAGGAAACTGATACTATGTTTGTCCCTTTCTATGTAGAATCATTTGATTATATCTTCACAGGTGAAAGAGAGAGCAAAGATTTATTTGTTGGCTCTGAAATAAATTCATTGGAAGCTTATGCAAATGCTGTACTAGAATATTCAGATAGTGACGGAGAAGAAGTTCAAGAATCAGATAATGGAAACTATGTATATTCATACTACACCTCAACCGTAGATGAAGAAGAATTTGGATATATGCTTGTTTGTATGGAAAGCGATGATTACTACTATCTCATGAACTTTGCTTGTTATGAAGATAAGTTTGAAGATAGCAAAGATAAATTTTTCGATTGGGCAGATACTATTGTAGTAGAATAATAATATTATTTATAAATGAAAGCATACTGAATTAATTGTATGCTTTTTTTATACGCCTTTTTATCAATCATTTACAGCACATGAATTAGTAATGTGAATTTAACCATTATATTTATAAGATAAAGTATAATATATATTAAAGAGGTGGTTATATGAAAAAGTTAGTGATGGAGATCTTATCTGAACTTAAACTTGTTTTGACTGGAAAATCATTAGATATCTTATTACCACCAATTCTATTTTTAACTATTAATAATATTTGGTCAGTAACCGCAGCCATACTAGGTTCTCTTATATTAGGTTTATTATTTCTAATTAAGCGCATAATTAAACATGATAATATCCTCTATGCTATTGGTGGAATAATCGGAATTATCTTTGCTGGTATTACTATTTTTATCAATAACAATACTTCTAATTTCTTTTTACCCGACCTTATCACGACTTTCTCCTTAATATTGATAAGCATTATATCTTTATTAATAAAAAAACCACTAGCAATATGGGTGTCTCATATTACCAGAGGCTGGGAACTGGAATGGTTTTACCGAAAAGATGTTCTTCCTGCCTATAGAGAAGTTACTATCTTTTGGCTTTTATTTTTTATCGTTCGATTTTCAATTGAGATGTATTTATATCTCAACTCTACACTAGATGAACTTGTCATCTTCAATGTTATTTTAGGCCTCCCAGTCTTAATAGGTGTATTAACCTTCAGTTATATCTATGGCATTGCTAGGTTAAGGAAATTAGGTGGGCCTAGCATTGATGAGTATAGAAATCAAACACCCTCACCTTGGAAAGGCCAACGAAAAGGTTTTTAAAATACACCATCTATCAATGACGATAGATGGTGTTTATTTCGTTGTAGTATTCTAACGATTTAATGATTATAGAAGATAATATATAGATAAAGCAATCAATGCTTGTCCTAAGTAATAGGTTCCCAAATTAGCAATGACAAAAATATTATTGGATTCTTTTTTAAAATATATGGGTGCCAGTAATAAATCTGAAATACCAAAGAATATTGCACCCACCATAAACACTATACTAAAAGTACTAGCATTTAAGTCAATGGCTTGAAAAATACTTTGTCCAACCATGGTGAAAATTACAAAACTATATCCATAAGTGAATAACTTTAGTTTACCAAAGTCAAGTTTTAATACTATAGCGCCAATATATGTTAGCAATGTCATTACTAAACCAATGACCAGGGATAATAGATTAAAATTAATTAGTTCTGCTAATGCTGCGAGATAAAATAAATGACCGAAGCCAAAAACAATCATCCCATACTTAATTTGCTTGGTTCTTCTTATTGGATAAAAGTATTGAATTTCCAAAAATAAATCACCAATCAATCCCATAACAAGTCCTAAACCAATAGCAACAATCATTACAGCAATCGATTCATTGATTTCACTTAATGAATTTACTAAAATGTGATACACATCATAAGCATAGAGAAAGATAAAAGAGAAACTTGTTAAGCCTTTTAGATAAAAACCATCTAGCCTTCGATTTTTAATAATTAGGTAAATAAATATTGACCACGATACAAAAAGTACGCCTAAAATTATATACAACACATGAATCACTTCTCCTTATTATAATCTTCTTAATAGAATAATAACATATAAAAGTATTCCTAGGCTATAAACAAAAGGTATTTAATCATCAAAATTTAAATATTCTATTAAAATATAATCTAGAATATGTTAAAATTTTTATAAATACAATACAAGGAGTGATAAGATGCAATCAGTTCAATCAGGATGGACAGTATTTAAAAGAAATTTAAAATTAATATTTACTAAACCCTACTTATTATTACCAATGATAATTGCTTGGGGAATTTTCATCTTTGCTGCTTTTTGGGTGCAAATCAATTATGATATAAGTTCCATGTCAATTGGTTCATTATTTTTACTTTTATTTGCTTTTACATTTTTATCAACTTTCACAATAGGAATTGCTTCTTTGTTTATCCTTGAAATGATAGAGCAACATGAAAGAACCGGCAAAATAAGACCATTCAAAGCATTTTTTGAAATGATAAGAAAAGATTTATGGAGGGTATTACCCATTATTATTGTCTGGTCACTTGTAGATTTTATCTTAGTCATTGTCATCTCTATATTAAACTCAGGTAGAAAACGAAAAAACAGACCAAGAAGACCAAAAGGACCAATACAAAGAGCTGTTGAAGCATTCAGAGATTTAGTCCGAATGGGGTCGATGACGGTCTTTACTGTTATTGCCTGGGAAGATTTAGGCCCAAAACAATCTTTTGATAAGGGGTTTTTAGTCTTTAAAAATCGTTTTAAGGAAATGCTTGTCGGCTTTGGATTTAACATAGTTTTTGGAATCCTTCTTGCTATACCCATTGTATTCGCTGTCTTAGGACTACAAACAGGAATCCTTCCTTTTCAAGAAACAATGATTGGTTTAGTGATATATGTAAGTATAATGTGGAGCCTTGGTAAACTCATTGAGCAATTATTTGTTAGTGAGTTATATCTATGGTATATGCATTTTGAAAGAGCTGTAGAAAAAGCAAAGCGTTTAGGCGTAGAGCCACCCATATCACTACATGACGTGCCAAGACCTTCTTTTACAGATAATAATTATGATTTATTAAAAGAGAACGAAACAGTTAATCTATAAATAGTATTCAAAAAGTAATTTGTGATTTTTATTTATGTATTGAATACCATCTTAATATTGGCAGCTCCACAGAAATAATATTGAATGTCTTTTCTGTAGAAATGATCTCTAATCCATTAAAAAAGCACATTATCTTTTCAGGATAATGTGCTTTACTACAATATAGTGTATTAATATTACCAGATGCTTACCATCATTTCTTTTGGCATATACATTTTATCTTTTTCACTGATTTTATAATATTCTTGGAACTCTGATAAATTACTTAATTGTCTATTGGCTCTTAGAATAGATGGTCCATGTACATCAACTTTAAGTAATAATTGACTATACTCTGTGGATGATTTTATGCGCCAGACACGTGCCCAGTTACTAAAGAAATCTTCAAAACTATGATCATCATTCTTTTTACTGGCTTCGAGTGCACATCTTAATCCACCACTATCTGCTATGTTTTCAGATACAGTTAATTCACCATTACATACACCAAACCCAGTCTCAACCCCATCAAATAAAGAAATCATATCTTCTGATTTTTTCTTAAAGGCTTTTAAATCTGACTCTGACCACCAATTATTAAGCGAGCCAGTTTCATCAAACTTAGCACCATTATTATCAAAAGCATGTGATATTTCATGAGCCATAACTGCTCCTATACCACCATAATTTTCTGATGCACTTTGTTCAAGACTATAGTACGGTTCTTGTAAGATTGCAGCCGGGAATACAATTTGATTATTAAATGGACTATAATAAGCATTTACCATACTCGCTGGCATACCCCATATATTCCTGTTTGGTTCTTTATTGTATTTATCAAATTCATGGCGATTGATAATTTTATTCATCGCTAATCTTTCTTGAATTAAATCCGAATCATTTTCGTAACCTTTAATTTCAAATCGATCATAATAAGGTGGAATCACATCTGGATAGCCAACTTGAACACTTAGTTTTGACAATTTTTTAATTGCTTTCTCCTTGGTTTCGTCTTTCAACCAAGTATTATTAGAAATCCTTTCTTGATAAACATCAATCATTTCGAGGACCATTGTTTTAACATCTTCTTTGGCCACTGGACCAAAATAATTTTCACCATAATGCAAACCTACAACTTGCCCAAATTTATTATAAGCTTGGTAAAAAGCAAACTTTTCTTTTCTTTGTGCTTCTTTAGTGCCTGATAGAGCGCGCATAAAAGCTCCACCTGCTATTCTAATATCATTGCTTAGGTCTGCAGAAAATTTAATAGCATTCTTTACAATCATCCATGATTTAATAATCTCAAAATTTTCATCTGTAATAATATCATCAAAGGCATTAATAAAATCAGGATTTGTAATGATTAATTGGTCAACTGCTTCTTTAACCAAGCTTTCAGCTTTTTCCATGATATTAAAGTTCTTGCTTAATTTCTTAATGTCATCTTTGCTATAAGGATTATACATCTTAACATAATCTGCTTTTTCAACACTAGATTTAGTAACTGGAACTAATAGTTCATCAAAAGCTAATGCTTGAGATATCAATTGATCTACTTCATCTTCAGAGTACCCATATAATGTTAACAATTGTTTAGACGTCATTGTAAAAAGACCAATCAATTGAGATTTTTTGGCTTCATCTTTATAGTAACTTGTATCAGGTAAAAACAAGTCTGCAGCACTAAAGTATAAGATTTGATTATTGCTATTCATAAAGTCCTGCATTACATTAAATCCAAAAGGCGTTTCGATTGATTCTAGCGTAAATTCTTCAAAAGATTGATTTAAGTCATTTAAATCATTCAATTGTTTAATCTTATCTAAGATAAGGTCAAATGGTTTCGAACCAAGTTCATTTCTCTTTTCAAAATCTTTAGACATTTGATATAGTTTTATGTACTTCTTAAGGTTATCATTTAGTTCATCTTGATTTTTCTCCCACTTTTTAGTTAGACCCATCAAAGTTTTTTCAATATCTAAATGTAACTCTAAAAATGCAGAAACAGCAGGTTGATCCCCTGGTATTTCAGCTTTCTCTAACCACTTAGCATTAACAGCTTCATAAAAATTTTTCTTAATTTGTTCTTTTTTCATATAATCACCTCATTATTATTTTAACATTATAACTAAATTTTTGTATAAATATGCAAAAATTAATATAAAAAAGCCATCAATGATGGCCTTAAAATCTTAAAACTATTTTAATTTTACTTGCTCTTGTCCAAATTGATTCATGACAAAACAGTCTTCTAATTTCTTATCTATTATCATTTTATTAGCCGCCTCAACTGTAATAAAGCTCGTGGCTTTTCTAATCGAAGTTGAAAAAGATGTAACATCTTTTTCAGTATAATATGATTTAAAGAAACTTTTCATTGTTGCAATATAAAATATATCCATTTTTCCCCTCATTTACTTGCTATTGGTCTATTTCATCCATACAAAACAAAAAAAGCGAAGAAATAGCTAGAAACACTAGCAACATCTAATTATATCATAGTATTGATTATTAAATTGCTTTTATTGATTACAAAATATATTTTCTATTATGTTATAATAAGATAAGATAAAAAGTGAAAGGAACTTAATGATGGACTTAGATCTTTTAAAAAAAGGTAAAGAACGACAAACCTATACTGATTACATTAATCAATTAGTTAGAGATGTGAAACAATTACATGATGACATCATTAATGATGAAGAATTTAACGGTGAAGTTTTTATGATTGGTGACCAAAATATGATTCTAAAATGTCATCCCTATTTGAAACTTAATATCATCTTTGAAAAACAACCTTATCAAACAGAAATAGCTTTTGAAAAAAAACATATTAATTTAACCAACATCAAACTAAGAAATGATGAAGCAATAAAATTCATTAAGAAGATTATTCATAATGAAATTGTTATCATTGAATATCATCGAATATTAACGACCATTTTACCGTCTTTATTTGTGAAAATTCTACCTAAGGGTAAATATGAAAAAGTCAAAAATAAGTACCTAAATAGAAGAACAATTAAAATCTATACAGGCTCAAAGATTATTCAATAGCATTTTTTATTCACCATATTTTACATAACACGTTTCATAAAAATTTTTCAATGCCATCAATAAAAGAAAAAACCAATATTAGATATTGGTTTTTTTATTTTAATGCTTATAAAAATATATCAACTTCTTCTTAAAACAATATGATTAACCTAGTGCAACATCTAAAATCATCATGATGGTAAATCCTAACATAGCACCTATTGTTGCAATTTTTGTGTTTTTCATCATTTGTGATTCAGGAATTAATTCTTCAACGACAACATAAATCATTGCGCCAGCAGCAAAACTTAAACTGAATGGAAGAATATTTCTCATTGTGATTGCTAGAACAGCACCCAATACGCCTGCAAGCGGTTCAACCATTCCACTAAACTGTCCAATAAAAAATGATTTTTTACGTGACATTCCTTCTCTTCTTAAAGGAACACTAACAGCTGCACCTTCAGGGAAATTTTGTAAACCAATACCTATGGCAAGTGCAATAGCACCTCCTATAGCTGCTGTTGCAGCTGCACTACCTTGTGTTAAGGTTACCACGTATCCAAATGCAACACCAACAGCTAATCCTTCAGGAATATTATGTAAAGTAATGGCTAGTACCAATAGTATATTTCGATGCCAAGATGTCTTGACTCCTTCTTTATGTTTTGAAATCATATGCATATGTGGTAGATACTTATCAATAATTAAAATGAAAAGTCCCCCACTTATAAAACCTAAAGAGGCTTGTACCCAAGGATTCATTCCCAAACTTTCAGCCAGTTCAATTCCAGGATTTAACAGACTCCAAAAAGAAGCCGCAATCATAACACCAGCACTAAAACCTAGCATCATATTAAATACTTTTTGGTTTACATTTTTAAAGAAAAATACAAGGGCTGCACCCAAAGCTGTAACACCCCAGGTAAATAAGGTTGCTAATAAAGCTGCTAAAATTGGGTTTTCATAAATCCAGTCTAATAACATATTATGCTCTCCTTTGTAGAAATGGTTTATTAATAATTAATAATTTATTATATTACTTTCTTTTAAAATAATCAATAACCTTATCTAATTGGATAAGGTTATATATCATATAAAAATAAAATATACGGCTTAGTTTAAATGACTTATTATTGTTCTACCAGTATGTTTACCAGCTAACATTAAATCAATTTGATTTTGCAGATTTTCTAAGGTAACTTCCTTAAATTTAATCGTATCGGCAACAAACCATTCATTGGCTAAATTATCCCAAATAGTAATTCTTTTATTCATTGGACACTCTACTGAATCAATCCCATAAAGTGTAATCCCTCTCAATATAAATGGATATATAGAACTCTCAAAAGTATGACCAGCAACATTCCCACAACATGTAGCACATCCATCATATTTCAGTGCTTTCAAACCATTTGAAAGTGATAAGCCTCCTACAGTATCGATAATACCAGCCCATTTAGACTTTAACATAGGACGTTTAGAAGTTTCTTGTAAGTCCTTTCTTAAAATAATATCTTTGGCGCCTATCGACACTAAAAATTCTTTCTTAGTTGCTTTACCAGTTGAAGCAATCACATTATAGCCAAGTTTACTTAAAATAGAAACCGCAACACTTCCAACGCCACCTGTAGCACCTGTTACTAGAATTTCTCCATCAGTTGGTTTAATGTCATTTTTAATCAACTTGGAAACTGATAACGCGGCAGTAAACCCTGCCGTACCATAAATCATGGCTTCTTTTAAAGATAAATTGCTAGGACATTTTACAACCCATTCTTTAGGGACACTGATATACTCACCAAAGCCACCAGACGTATTCATACCTAAATCATATCCAGTTACAATTACTTTATCACCTTTTTTGAAGTTCTTATCATGACTGCTTTCAATGAATCCTGCAGCATCTATTCCAGGTATATGTGGATAATGTTTTGTGACACCCTTATTCCCTATAGATGATAAAGCATCTTTATAGTTTAAAGAAGAATATTTCACTTTAATCAATATGTCACCATCAGGTAAAGTATCGATGTTTTTTTCAACAACATTACCCTTATAATTATTATTTTCACTTTCTTGGACTTCATAAGCCTTATATGTTAACTTTTTCATTTTTTCACCTCTGTTTGTCTATAATCACACTATATCACAAAGTATTTCAATAATCTATTATAGAGCGTTAGAAATCCACCATCAAAATACACGATCAATAAGAATCAAAAAATTCAACTAATTCTATCCACCACTCACAAAATGTGTGAATATTATTTCCTCATCATCTTCAATATCTATATTAAAACTATAATAATATATCGGATTTCCTTTGTAGATAACTACACTATATCGAAAACTAGATTTTTCTATATTAGGGTGTTGTTCTAATATTTGTTCAATAATGTCATTGATTGTTCCTGGTTCAACAAAGACTTCTTTAATATTATATTTACTTCTTAATAAACTAAAGAATGTCACCTTAACCATGATTCTTGCCTCCTGATTTTATTATACTGTTATCCAATATATCAATCATAAGTAATTCATCAAGAACAAGCTTTGGACTGTCCATAATCATTTTTGTAAATTCACTTACCATATATGAAGCAACAACACCCACCACATACGCTGGATTTAACAAATCACTTTCGAGTCCTATTTCACCATTACCATACATATCTTCAAGCAAAGTACATTTCGGGCTGATCCAACCCACTTGTCCATACCAACCACCGCATGCTCCATGAAGCAAAGGGATATCTAATTTTTCTGACAATTTAGATAAATAGATTTTAGTCTCTTGATTATCAACACAGTCAATCAAATAATCTCCAGAAATATCATCAACGTCTTGTATCCGTTTTTTTAAGATTTTTATAGATGCATCAGAATCAATCCTATTGAGTTCTCTAGATATAATTTCTACCTTATATTCTCCAATGTTTTTTTCATTAGAAAATAGTTGTCGATTCAGATTAGATTCATTAAATCTATCCTCATCCACAAGGGTTATATGTTTAACGCCTAAACGAACCAGTTGATTTGCAACATATCCTCCAAGACCTCCTAAACCTACAATAATAACTTCTAACTTGTATAGTTTTAATAAATCTTGTTTACTCAATACACCCATATTCATTTTATATCTTACAGGAATAGTCATATGAAAACCCTCCTTTAGTCACAAATAATACTTGATCAAAAAACACAACACTTTAGTTATAATATTTTACTAGTCTCACAAAACTTCGAAAAAATAATCACATGTAATAAATGATATTTACCTAGATAAAAATTCATGTTCCCATACCAAACCATATTTATCAGCGTGATAATATTGAATTTTTTCACCTAACATTAATTGAACAGTATGAGAGTAACCATAACTTTCTTCTTCATAATAATTCATTTTAAGAATGCTATACACTGCCTGATCGTTGTGTCTATGATAATTGAAATCAATTTTATCATCATAATGAGTTGACAGAATGAGAGAATGGTTCATATCATACTCATATATATCAAAGGATGTCATCGTATTAACATTTATAGTTGAAACACGAATTTCTATATCCATCGAGTGTTTGTGATCATGATATTTCTCACTAAATTGAATTTTCCCTGAATAGTATCGAGTCGTATTATAGTAAAGATCAATAAGATCAACATATTCAATGCCATTTTGGGTTACTAGTCCAATTTTTGCATCATTAATCACCTGTCTGGAATCTGTATAGACAGTAACATCAAGAATAATTTTATCTCTATACTCAGTAATCTCTTCTTTTGTTATCGTAAAATTCTTGTATTGTAAATTATGTTGCCATTCACTATAGCTTGTCCCATCAAGTTTTACATAGCGAAGACCACTTGGGTCAACTGTTAGTGGCATTTCATTAAGTGATTTGTAATCTACTCCAGTAGTATTTAACACAATGCCATATAAACTATCTATCACTTCATAATCTAGCACTTGAATCCTAGTCATTTGTTCAACTTCCAATATAGAATCGTAGTGGATTCTAACAACGTATCCAATATCTAATGAACTCATGAATATTTCTTCATTATAATAGTTAAATATATCACCTGAGAATAATTCCATATTTATATCAATGACTTCATCACTATCATCTACAGCAAAGCTTATGTTTCTATCATCAATACTTGAAATAGTCGCTACAACTTCTTGTATATTAATATTATCTCTTGCCCTTGAATTATAAGCAACCGAAAAAATACCGATAATCATTAAAGAAAATAAAAATATTGATACCATTATATATCTAAAAGAAGTCTTTTGCCATTTATCGAGTTTTCTCGAGTCCCCTAATGCAATGTACTTCATTGATTCATCATCAATTATTTCATTGATGGTTGTATCAAAAATAACAGTTAGTTTCTCTAAAGAAGAAACATCTGGATATGATTGACTATTTTCCCATCTTGAAATACATTGTCTCGTCACAAATAACTTATCAGCTACTTCTTGCTGTGTTAAACCACATTCTAATCGTATCCTTTTTATATTTTCACTAATTTTATCCATACAATATCGCCTCCAAAACTATTATGCACTAATAAAATATCATTGTCACGCAATAATAAATTGCTCATCACGATTGACAAAAAAAATAAAGTTTTATAAGAAAATTTACTCTCTAAACTAACTCATTGAGTTTACTTTATATCAAGTTTTCTTCAATACAAAAAAATATTAATTAAAAAAATTCTAAGTACAAACTAATATATTTTTCCTTCTTTTTCAAGCTCGTTTTCCTTATGATTTCCTATTGATAATCCAACAGCAATCCCAATTGGCAATCCAATAGATATTAAAGCAGGATTGATTGAAACGAAAGCAGTAGCCATCGCCAGTCCAATAGCCATACCCATCGCCATATACTCGCCTACAAGAGTTCCTTTAGCCACGTATCCCCATTTTTCCTTAACATATTTCTTTATATCATTAATTTTTTTTAAATATGTTCTTAAACTTGGTTTGTCTTGCTTTAAAATTTCATCTAATTCTTCAAACAACCTATCTAGTCGCTCATTTAACTGTTCATCTTCATTCGTCGCAATTTTATTAAGTAAATTTCTTAGTGTTTCTAACTTTAATTTAATTTTTAATTTGTCAGAGAAACTACTCTCAATTTTATTTAACTTCTCCTTATAAGATTTCATAACAATTCCTTTCTTTTCTTCCTTTATACATATCTATTATATATGCTCATTCACTAGATAATTAAATTATATCAAAAATTATAAAAAATGGCACCCCTTATTAAGGAAGTGCCGAATGAGATTTATATAATTGCTGTTTTCTTCATTGTTTTTAAAAAAATCTATAAATTACATTTTTTAACCTGTAGTGTTTTGATCCCTATCAACTATTAAGCCTTCAAAAAACACTCGTAATTCCTCTAATGTATAAGTAGTTGAATCTATGACAAGTGTATATACTTCATTACTTTCTGTATAAGTGATAGAGTAAGAATCAGTGATGTTTTCTGCAGTATCAAGTGATGTTTGTATGTCATTAAAAGAAATTGGTCCATTATAAGTAGATTCACCTATCACATTAAAATTATCTTGACTTATATCCGATAAATTTTGATGAACTCGCGCGCTGTCAAAACCAAATAACATAGATGGACTATAAGAACTTAAGACTTCATTATCGTTTAAATACAGGGTATTTTTTTGGAAATAATCCCATCCAGATATATTCATGATATTATATGAAATAATATAAGAGGTTTCATCATCAAGGACATGCTTAATAACATAAATATCGCGATAACCATCTGTAAGTAAAGTTGTTTTGTAGTATTCAGTATCAATATCTTTTCTGTATTCTAAAATCACGTCGTTTTTATAATCTGAGAGCATTACTGTTAATGTATTTTTGTAACTATTATATTCAATCACTTCACGTTGGTCAGTTTGATAGTTATATAATTCATAAATATATGAAAATTCACTATTAGATGCATGTCTAATTCGAACAAGTAAAAATCCTTGATTAAAGTCATTTTTTAAGTACCTGGTTTCATTATCTGACTCATATAAGTAAGTCATCTTAATATTATCATCTTCAACCAAGACTTCAAAAGTAGAAGATTCATTTTGGTTGTTTTCTGAATAATAATATATATAATCATCATTAGCATATGTCGTAAAGACTGAATTATAATAAGAAATCTCACTATTTTCATAGAAAGTAGTGTCCATACCTTGTTCAATATTTGGAATATTCTGAACGATACCTGCAATAAAAGCAGAATAATTTGAATATATGAGTGTTTTCTCATCTTCTAACTCATAATTGTCTTTTGACACACCATTAGAAAAGTAGTTACGCAACTCACCATGATTATCTGAATACGCAATACCTGGGTATAAAGAATGACTTTCTATATCGCGGATTATAGAATTAATCTTAGAGTAATATTGACTTCTACCATCAATTTCTTCATTATTTAAAGATAATCCCTCAACCGAAAAATCATGTGACAAATCGTTTGAACCATTATTATTACAACCAACAAATATTCCCATCATCATCATAATCAATAGTAAACTTAATATTTTTTTCATTTTTAACCCTCCAGAAAATTATAAAAAAAAGAAAGAAAAATTCTTTCTTTTTAAAACACCATTTTTTTCCATAGAAATCAATGTATCTATAAAAAACTATAAAATAAGTTTATAAAACTTATTGTCTATTATTGACTTTCGTACAGTTCCCAAGCCGAACTAGATCCCGCTAAGTCAGGCTGCTCATTAGTTGTTTGAGAAATCGCTATATATACTGCCCCATCATAATAAACAATGTCACCTATACTATAAGCATTAAACCAATAATAATCATAACCATTTATTTGATTCCAAGCATTTGCAGCTGAACCTGGAGTATTATTATTTGCGTTAGTTGCATTTACAACTTGATAAACATTTGTATTATAAACAGCATACTCACCTAATTGGTAGACATTTAATGAATTATAATTGATTGTTGCCATGCCATTCCAACTATTCGTAGTTGTACCCGGTGTGTCTGATGAGTTAGCAGCATTTTCTAATTCAAACACATTTGTTTGATACATCACTAAATCCCCATTAGCATAAGTATTATATTGTTGCCACTCTTGAGTATTAACGGCTTGCCAAATACCTTTAGAAGCAGGAGAGCCTGGCTGAATATTTCTTTTTGAACCTGTGATTCTATCTAGTGCTTCATAAAATATACCATTATACAATGTATATTCGGTGTTATTGGGAACACTTCCATTAAAGGTCGGAACTGTTAGTGCTGTCCAAGATGCATTTGTTCCTGGTATTGAACCTGACGCCCAACCACCATTAGTTGTTGTATAATAAGTACCATTATACAAAGTATAATCACCATCTGCATAAACATAATTTGAAGAATATGTTAAGTCTCCTAGCAAAGCCCAATCATTTTGTGAGCCCGGTTCAGAGGTTGTATAATATCCTTTGTAAATCCATAGTGCTCCATCATAAAAAACAATATCATTTAAATTTGAAGCTTGTCCTGATACCCAACTAAGACTATCAGTAACTTGATTTTCCCATGGACCATTGACACCAGTTGTAACAGGATCATTGTTTGTTTGCTCCCATTTAGAAAGATAAATATTATCATTGTAAAATACTAAATCGTCTAATCTATATGTAACAGTTGAATACCAATTAAGATCATTATAAATCGTCCAGTTATTACTTGTTGAAGGTATATTATTTAATGAGGTATATCCATGATTTACCCAAAGATTATCTTCATACCAAACAATATCTCCATTTGCATAACTTGTAGTTTCGTTATAGTAACTAACACCATCAGGTGAATATGGGCCAAACGGCCAAGAGCCAATAGTTATCTCATTATCTAAAGCAGTTTGATTTCCTAAGATGGAACTTGCCCAAAACCCATAGGTATTATGTGTCGCAAGTGATAACATAAAAAGAATCATTATTAAAAATAATGAAAGATATTTTTTAATTATACTCTTCATAGTTTCACCCCCGTAGTTTTTAAAAAGGTGATAATATAGTTCTCACCTGTTATATATATTATATAACATATATGAATTTTGTCACTAAATTTGCCTCTTATATAAGGATTTTCAAAAAAAATAAATGATTTAGAAAATTTAAATCATTTATTTTAAAATTTTTAATACGATATACTTAACGAACTTCCGATTTATATAAATCAAAATTGGTAATAGGAACAAACCCTAATAGAAGTATGAAAATAAGTATTCCAAAGCGATAATGACTATAAAATGGCAAGACAACATCAACATCTTTTTCAATAACTTCATAAACCTTTATATTTAACTGTTCATCGCCTCTTTCAATTTCTAAGTAGAATATCGACCCATCGTAATTATCAACATCTAAAACTCTAGCCTTGCTATCAGCGAAACCAAGTAAAGGCTTATCTTTTGCTGTTGAAAGTCTTGAATCAAGTTCTTCACCCTCAAACAAATATAGAATATTATTAGAAAAAAAGACAGTATCTGAATAATTATAGTCTAAGTTATCAACTCTTATTATTATATCAAAAGATCTATAAGCATTGAATTTTACATCACCATATTGATATGGATAGGTAAACTCACTACAATTAGTTTCATCCGAACAATCTGTTTGATATTTATCTTCATTAATCTCATTATTACTAGACGGTATCACAAGTCCATCTATATTCTCTTGATAAACTCCTGAATAAACAACGCTTTGCTGAGTCAAGTCGAAAACGATTAGTTTGTTATTTAAGTAAATAAATACATGTTCATCATCCTGGTTAATGAAAGCGTTATTGTCTGAGTCCATATCTGTATCAATATCGACTAATAGATTATTATCAAATCGATTAACTAAATCATTTTGTCCATTTTGATAAACAAAATATGTATGACTATTGTTCAAATTTATGGCTTTGTTAACAGCGACTTTTGGAAAATTAATAAATATGACCAATAAAACAATAATAGCAATACTAATATATAGATATATTGAACTGAAACTAACAAACATAGAATTATCAAAGTACAATTTATCCCATATTTTTGAAAACCACTTTTTTAAGAAAATAGCTATAATATTAAATATAATGACAACCAGTAATGCATAAAAAAACTGAAGAAAATATTGTTGAAAACGGAATACCGATAACATCACATAAAAGAGTAATAAAGTTGATGAAAATATTACAACTAAATTTTTCAATGTTTCTAATTGTAAGTCAATTTCAGGTTCGGCTTCATTAATATAATTCTTTGTAAAAGCAATAATTGTGAATCCAATGACCAATAAAACAATTTGAATGATCATATTGGCCACAAAATCGCCCAAAAACACAGAAAGAATGATAAGGTATGAGCCTAACCCCTCAAAAAAAGAAGTAATATATATATTCCCGACTCTAGAATATATTTTTTTTCTGTTTAGTAAATATGAAATTAAAATAATAACTGGTAATTGTAAAACAATAAAAAATATCACTATAACACCATCCTTAAAAATACAATGATGGTTTGGCAACCCTTTTTTAGACAGTTTTTATAAAGAGCAGTTTAATCTATAGTCAACTGGGCTAAGATAACCAAGTGAACCATGTAATCTTTTAAAGTTAAACCAATTTATGTAATCATTAAGTT
>Ga0306869_1000087_pt1 | contig 55669 bp, 57 predicted proteins | sample AntRauTorckE6833_FD_190421 | JGI IMG/M metagenome (GOLD analysis project Ga0306869, IMG submission 190421) | Saline lake microbial communities from Rauer Islands, Antarctica - Metagenome Torckler E6 #833 (v2) (version 2) | ecosystem: Environmental > Aquatic > Non-marine Saline and Alkaline >... | reverse complement strand
CTCTATCCGAGGATCCAAAAATATCAACCATTAAGGATTTGCATAAAATTGGTTTTTCTACAACACCCGTTGCGGATCGTGTGAAAAGCGCTGAGAAAGACCCTACATACTTAATGTCTGCTGTAGAAATCGTAGACACGTACACCTTAACCGGTAACTATAATCCTCAAAAAGTAGAGCATTTTCTCCATCGAATTTTCGCCGATGCCGCACTAGACCTAACGATGATCGATGGTTCGGGTGAAGAATATGTGCCGCGTGAGTGGTACAGCGTTCCATTGCCGGTGATACAGCAAGCAATTAACCTGCTACAGAGCGGTGATATTGTTGATTACATCTTTGACTCGGAATCGCAGACGCTAGTAGTAGCTGACAGCTAGGAATCAACTTGAAACGCGACGAGGCTCCAAACTAAGTGCTGCACTACCACCCGTACGGGTCATTATCCAAAAAATCTTGGATATATTTTCGTTTGCGGCCACTACGTAATGTCCCTCCGTTCCACAGATTGTGCTTACCAAAGGTAACTTTTGGGGTTTTGTTGTCCTCTTTAAGTATCTCGATGACAGCCATAGTCAGTGCGTCCATTAGGTCGTCATGCTTCTCGACACCAAAGCCGATTAGTTGAGCTATCAGCAGTTCAGCGCCAGTCTCAGGGAAGACTACAACGCCGCGCTCTATTTTGTTGGCCACCATGTTTAGCCTGGCGCGTTTATCGTCTCTAGGTTTAACCCCGATTACGTTAAAGCCTTCCTCCTTAGCTACCTGCTCAGCTGAACTCTGATACGCCGTAGTCTCAATGTAGAAGGTGGTCTTCGGGAAGCGATCGCTAATATCTCGCATGGCGTCGATGGTGCTCGTAAACCCAAGTCTTTTGTTAAGAGGCTTTGGCTGTACATAAATCCGACGCTTTTTACCGCGACCACGCACTAGTAACCGCACCATGGCGGTGTAGTCCGCCCAGTCCTTCTTCGAAATCGCCAAGTCGACTCCAACTATGTGTTGTTCGTACTGGTCTCTTAGACGGCTCGGCATCGTCTCATAGCTGTGAATCATGCTCTTGGTGATGATCTGGTCTTCGTCGGGGATGATGTTGAGCTTATATTCGCGTTCCCACGCAATGCGGTTACCGATTCGCTTGCGTTGTTTAGTGATAGCTTCGGTATCAGGATACATACCGGGCCAGAGCGGTTTACTGTTTTTAACGATAGGGTACTCACGGTATAGGCCGCTTTGGATACCAGCAAAGCTGCTATCGCAGAGACCATGTAGTACCCCTGTCTGTGCTTTGGTAGATTTCGAGTGACCGTGTAACTAGGTATGATCTCGTAGGCTGGGAAACTGAAGATGCTATATAAACTACTGTGTCAGCAGTGTCGAAGTCACTTTTAGTCCAAGTCTCTCCATCATCAGCTGATAGCACCAATCCTTGTGCGCTGGAGTTAACAATTAGTTGGCCTGAAACTGGATTTACTTCGATTGCGATAACGGTCTCACCATCAAACGCTATAAGCTCCCAGCTCTGACCTTGATTATCGCTAAGGTATAGGCCGCTGGTGGTAGCGGCGTATACCTGACCCTCTTTGTCGCCTGAGCTAAGTTGGATTATTTGATCGGGAGCATTTTTTAGGTATTCCCAAGACTCTCCTCCGTCGAGTGACCGCTGGAGTACACCTGCGTAATACCCATAGATATGATCACCATTGTTTGAGTCAACCGACATAGCGTGAAAATCAGCAGGGCCATCAAGACCTTCCGACACATTCTGCCATGTCACGCCGCCGTCATCTGAGCGAATCAAGCCAAGGTTGCCACCAATTCTGCTGTGTCCACTAGCATAGAACGCTCTACTGTCTGTAGGGCTTGTTGCAAAGCCCATGAAGTCATCTGAGCGTTCGCCTAATTTAGTGATAGTACCATCTGCCTCTTGTACATAAAGCCCTTGGTGGTTGGGTAGGTATAGTCGATCAGGATTATCTATATCGACTTCGAGTCCATGGATGTCTGAGAGCGATAGAGATTGAGTGATAGGATTACCATCAGTGTCCTGATCATTATCACCCGACAGGGCAATAGCTCCGAATCCGATGAAGATTACTGCAATTACAATCCAAAATAGTTTGTTATCCATTGTTTAACCTCCGCAAACGCTATCGCTAAGTGGCACTAGATTCGCGAATCGTTCTTGGATTTGCTGCTCGGTTGGCTCTGTATCTTGCACAAATATCACGACGTTGCCGATGAGATTGTTGATTCTTTCCAGTTTTTCTTCGTCATTTTCAAGCTCTGGTTCACCGTGACCGTCATCTTCCGTGCCATGAGCGTAGGCTCTCTGGGTAACCCAGTCAAACGGATTGAACGACGTTTCAGAGTTAGTGTTTAAGTAGCTCTTCTTGCCCAAAAAATCTTCTAGATCCATATCAAGAAACTCATCCCACTCTTTTTGCTCGTAGCTATTTGCATCTCCAACATAAACATAGTATTTGGCGTTTTCTGGGATTTCAGGAAGCAAATCTCCGGCAGTATCAATGTAATGCATGCGCATCATGCCCTGATCGTAGCGACGCCCGAGGGAGTCGTCACCGCCACCTATAAGATTCCAGCCGTAGAACTTCAGAAACTCTCCACCTGTAACACCTCGCCAGTGAACATGCGCCATTTGATCCGTGTCGTCATGAAAATCTACTGGCTGACCAGTAAGTTCTGCGCTACATGTTTTATCATATTCTTCCTGGAATTCTTCTCGTGAAAAATCTACTAGCTCTCCGTCAACAACTATCTGTGTACGCAGATGATAATGCTCGAATTCTGGATTGCGTAGATGGGATGGTGTTGAAGCATATAGATAACCATAAAATCCTCCAATAAGTAGGACTAGTGTTAAAAATCCCCCGAGGACTGGAAGAGCGATTTTCTTTAGTTTTGTATTGTTTGCCGGTTGTTTTACTTCGTTAGCTGTTTCTTCTTCGCTCATATTGCCTCCTAGTTTGTTACTAGTTTCATTGTCTTTTTTCATAATTCTACCTTCCTCAGTAATTGCGCATTAAAAGCCACAATAATGGTTGACATCGACATCAAGACCGCGCCGATGGCCGGCGATAACACGAATCCGACTCCGGCTAAAGCGCCAGCGGCCAGTGGTATAGCAATAACGTTGTAGCCAGTTGCCCATGCCAAGTTTTGTTGCATCTTGCGGTATGTGGCTTTTGAGAGGTTGATTATTTTAGAAACACCCTGAGGATCGCTGCTAGCAAGTACAATTCCTGCCGACTCTATAGCGACATCTGTGCCTGCGCCAATCGCAATTCCGACATCAGCTTGCGCTAGTGCAGGTGCGTCGTTGACACCATCACCCACAAAAGCGACTTTGGAACCGTCTTTTTGTAGATCTGTAACTACATCTGATTTGTTTCCTGGTAATACTTCGGAGTGATAATCGTCAATACCCAGTTCGTCTGCGACCCACTTTGCTACTCCTTGTGAATCACCAGTAACAATTGCAACTGTTTTGCCGGCGTTTTGTAGTGTTTGAATAGCTGTCTTTGATTCTGGTCTAATTGTGTCAGCGATCATGAAAGCACCAATGACGTCATTGCCCGCAATGGCATACACCACCGTCTGGCCGTTTTTATGAGCCTGCTTGGTTGCTTTTCGTAGGTCGTCACTTAGCTCTACTGATTGCTCTTCGAGCAATCTAGGCCCACCGACGTAGTAATCGTCATCGTCAATCATAGCTTTTGCTCCGCGGCCTTCGAGTGCGCTGAAATTGGTTGCTGTTTTTACATTGACGTTCATTTGCTCGGCTTTGGCGACGATAGCTTTGGCTATAGGGTGCTCAGAATCCTGTTCTATACCCGCAGCAATTGATAGCAGTTCTTTTTCGTCTTCAGCCACTATTTTAACGACTCCTTGGTCGCCAGTAGTTAGCGTTCCGGTTTTATCAAACAGGATGACATCAACATTGCGCACAAGTTCTAGTGCGCTACGTTCTCGCACAATTACGCCTGCGCTAGCAGCTTTGCTGGTCGATATGGCGGTGACCAGTGGTATTGCCAGTCCGAGTGCATGCGGGCAGGCGATAATCAGCACGGCTACCACGCGCTCTAACGTATAGCCGCTGCTTGCGTCACCAAAGATAGACCAGCCAATTGCGGTTACAAATGCAGCCGCCAGGGCGATGTAGAAAAGATAGGCCGCTGCTTTATCCGCTAGAAGTTGGGTCTTTGATTTGCTTGATTGAGCCTCCGATACAAGCTTCATTATTCCGGCCAAAGCAGTATCATCGCCAATCTTTGTTACCTTCATAGTCAGCGAACCACTGCCATTAACCGTACCTGCAACTAGCTCACTGTCCCGTGTCTTGTCGACTGGTTTGGATTCACCGGTCAGCATTGATTCATCTACCTTGGATTCGCCTTTGATAACGACACCATCAACAGGAATTTGAGCACCAGGACGAATCAACACTTTGTCGCCAACCTTTAGCTCAGAGACAGAAACCTCCTCGGTGCCGCCGTCTGTTTCTGTTACTCTTTCTGCTGTGTCGGGCAGTAACTTGGCAAGTTCGTTTAATGCGCCTTGCGCGTTCATGACTGAGGCCATTTCTAGCCAATGACCAAGCAGCATAATAGTGACAAGCGACGCCAATTCCCACCAGAAATCCATACCACTGACAAGATTGAGCGTAATCAGCAGGCTGTAGACTAAGGCGACACTGATAGCTAATGATATAAGAGTCATCATGCCGGGCTGTCGATTAGCAAGCTCTGATTTAGCGCTTTTTAGAAAGACTAATCCTCCGTAGAGGAAGATTGCTATACCAAATACGGCTGGAATATAGCTACTCCCAGTAAATTCCGGTACTTGATACCCAATCAGTTCGCTTATTGTTTGAGAAAAATACAGAGTCGGGATTGTAAAGAGCAGCGATAACCAGAATTTACGTTTAAACATTTGAGGATCATGACCCGCGTGTTCGTCATGGCCCCCGTGGTCACCACCGTGGTCGCTATGCTGACCGTGGTTCATGTCGGCATGGTTTTCGTGTTGGTGCTGGTTTTGATCGCTATGTTTCATGGTTGTTACTTAGATAGTTCTTTTTTGATTGATTTGTATTCTTTTTCGTCAATTTCACCTTTAGCGTAGCGAGCCTTAAGTACGTTTAAAGGATCTGAATCACTTTGTTTAGGTTTATTGTAGTTGATAGCTATAACGATTCCGACAACTATTAACACCAGCAACAGCACCATCCAGACTGCCAACATCCAATCATGGCCCCAAGCGTGATCCATCATATGACCTTCGTAAACTTCGCTATTCCTTTGATATGCGTGTGCAAAATTCATTATTCCTCCTTTATTATCCTCGAATGTTGGTTAGATCATAAATCTTCAACATTTCATCAATACTCTCTTGCTGTGTTTTGGCGTCACCTTTGGTCATAGCGTGCTTTACATGTGTTTTCAGATGGTTTTCGAGTACCAGCTTATTGAGCGAACGTAGTGATCTTTGGATGGCTAAACTTTGAACCAAAATATCTAAACAATACTCTTCATTTTCGATTGCTTTTACTAAGCCTTTAAATTGTCCCTCTATAATCTTTGAACGATGAGTTGCGCGTTTTTTTATGTCTTTAATCATACATACACTATATACCCCCTAAGGGTATTAAATCAACACAATTTATTCCTCATTATGAGATTTCTTTTTATAGTGTCTCACTTGTCTTATTTAGGTCTGCAATAGGTTCCAGGCCGCGATGCTCAGCCAGACATCACTTTAAAATGTTACAGTGAAAACGATGCTATATTTCATCAGACATGGTCAAACAGACCAAAATAAAGATAATATTTTCTGTACAGAGGAAGTGTTGCTTAATCATACAGGTGTAGGCCAAGCTAAAAACTTAGCACACAGTATGACAGGTGTAGACCTAGACCTGGTTGTCACCTCTCCGTTGGTGCGCGCCAGGGAGACTGCTGAAATTATTATCGATGAACTGGATATGAGCAATAAGCAGCTTATAGTTGATACTTTGTTACGAGAAGTTGAATTGGGCGTCTTGACTGGTAAACCTTCGAAGGGCTTTAGTACCGCAACTATACCCAGCGATACCGAGGGAGCAGAAACTCACAAAGAAGTGTTTAATAGAGCCGAGAGGCTTTTGAAAAAGTACAAGAACACAGACCAAAACACACTACTTGTTGGACATTCGGGTATATATAGATTCCTAAAGACACTCAACGATAATTTGAATAGAGAAGATGTTGCACAAATCCCAACCTTTGAGCAGGGTGAATTTATTATTTTACATTAGATCTAGATAGAATCTTTTAATTATTCGCTAAAATATGACGAAAGTGTTTCTTTAGCCTTGTCTGGCCAGTTGACTGTAGCGCCATGCGCACCAGCTTTGTATAGCCTAATTACGTCATCTTCCGTTTCAACACCCCATCCACGCACGCTGAAGCCGCTTTCGACTGCCTTGGTGACTGAATTCTTGATTACATTTGATGCCTTCGGGCAAAGCTGCTTTATGCCAACTTCATTAGCTCGCTTGATCACCTGGTCGTCTATCTCATCTACTAGCCACGAGTGCTGTACTTGTGGGCTTAAATCAATAGAGCGTGCTAGCTGATCAATGCTGAAAGAGGTTATGGTTAATCCTGGCACGTCAAAGCTGCTCATAGTATGGTGTAGCAAACCGGCATGCTCTAGCTCTTGTGCTACTAATTTGGGCAGTACCGCTTCGCTAGATTTAAGTTCGATATGCAGGTGTGACTGATTACCAATTTCCGCCAAGACCTGTTTGAGAGTCGGTACTTTGACGTTAGTAAATTTATCGTTAAACCATGAACCATCATCAAGCTCAGCAATTTCCTTAAGCCTGTGATCGCTGATTTTTCCTGTAGAATTTGTAGTTCTGTCCATCATTTCGTCATGAAATATGACAGGAATATTGTCCTTAGTGAGTTCAACGTCTAGCTCAATTTGCGGAAAGCCGCTTTTAATCGCCAGCCAAAAACTAGTTAAAGTATTTTCTGGAGCCTTAGATGAGTACCCTCTGTGAGCAATCAGATAAAAATTATTTGCTTTCATTTAGTGAATAGTAGCAGAAATAATCATAAAATGCTCCGTAGGAATAGGCGCGCAGATTATTGGCGAAAGATGGGATCAATTGAGAAACTCAATCTGAATTATTGCGAAGTATGTTAACTAGAGGCAGCCAGTGAAAATGTGAAGCAGTTATAGGGTTTGGACCGTACAAGTTGCAAAGCGACGTAGGTTCAGATTGCTGAGCCAACTGCTTGAAGTTATACCTGCGAAGCTATTGATATTGCTTACTTTCTGGTTGTTTTTATAACTTCTTAAAATTTGTACTTTTAGCTTTGATCTAGGGAATATCATGAAAAAGCGTTATAATACAAAATGATATAAAACAATGGAATTAGGGGAATAGATATGGCCACAGGATATTGCGTTAAGTGTAAAGAAAAAAGCGTTGAGCTAGTAGCACCAGAAATTCATCAAACTAAAAAGGGTGGCTTCATGGCTAAAGGGAAGCACGAAAAATGTGGAACAACTGTTTGTGCAATGATGTCTAAAGACAATGCCGAGAAAGCAGTAAAAGAAGGCGCAAAAAAAGCCTACTAAGAACTTACAGGTTTAGCGTATTAAAACTTGCCCAATGAGTGCAGGTTTTTTGGTCAAAAAATGACACATCAGGCCTAAGAGCCTAGACCAGCATGATGATTCGAGTCATGTTTAGTGTTTTTAATGTCCAGATAAGAATGCTCGATAAAGTTTAAGTGCAGTTATAGGGTTTGAGTCGTCTCTGCCGATAGACGGATAGGTGCGTTCATAACGAGTGCGTGCAGAGTTTTACTTCGAGCACACGAGGAAATGAGTAGCGATACGCATCATACCGCCCCCGCCAAGACAGACAACTAAGTAAAGCCTAATAAATCTATTATATTGTATTATATAGTTATGGAAACTGAACCGTCATCTATGCCTCTTATTGAGCAACGCGAGGAACTTTACAATCAACTATTTAATGGTGAACTGCCCTATGAAACTTTAGCCCCAGACTCTATTTTCGGTATTGCTAGCTTTGCACGCAATGTTTACCGAAGCGGGAGGCGCACTCGCGAACAGAGAGAGTACCTGGCTAGCTTGCCTGTAACAATAGAGAATGTACTACAAGAACATAATGTGCATTCAAAGTCTGATGCTGAGCTATCGGTGTTCAGCTTTATAGATAAAGAGAGTCAGAAACTCATAGCCGACCTAACAACTACTGTGTTTATCCAGTGGGAGGTTGCCAATATGCGTAAAAAGAATAATCCGCTACTGAAACACGAAGAATCGCATAGTTTAATTATTGAAACAGCGGCAGCACTTATGCAAGTGAACGGGCCCGAAAACGGCATAGACCTTAACAGAAAAAAAGATCAGTCGGTTGCAACGAAACTAATAACTAGTTGGGGCCCACAAATGGCTAGCGAATGGATGAGCGGATCAATAATTAATCGTTGGCTTAGTGAGCAAGAAATGAGCGAGGGTGAAAAAGACGCCTATCTTGAAGTATTTACACCCAGCATGCGTACTTACTTTGCGATTAACAGCATCACTAATCCACTAAAGGCCGTTGAGCGAGTGAAAGTTCATCTTGATACTACGCTGAGTGACGCTAATATTGCCAAAGTGCTAGACATTGATGAAGCGGATGTAGTCGACGTATTTACACCCGGCATACGCACTCACTTTGCGGTTAACAACATCTCTGATCCACTTCAGGCCATCGAGAGAGTAAAGGTTCATCTCGATACTACGCTGAGTGACGCCAATATTGCTGAAGTGTTAAGCATGGATAATGCCGATGTAGCCGACGTATTTACACCCAGCATGCGTACTCGTTTTGCGGTTAACAACATTTCTGATCCACTTAAAGCGATTGAGCGGGTGAAGGTTCATCTTGATACTACGCTGAGTGACACTAACATTGCCGAAGTGTTAGGTATTGATGAAGCAGATGCGGCTGACATATTTACGCCTAGCATGCGTACTCGTTTTGCGGTTGGCAACATCTCTGATCCACTCCAGGCAATTGAGCGAGTGAAAGTTTATCTCGATACTACACTGAGTGACGCTAACATTGCCGAAGTGTTAGGTATTGATGAAGCAGATGCGGCTGACATATTTACGCCTAGCATTCGTACCCACTTTGCGGTTAAAAACATCTCTGACCCACTTAAAGCGATTGAGCGAGTGAAGGTTCATCTCGATACTACGCTGAGTGACGCCAATATTGCAGAAGTGCTAGGCATGGATGAAGCGGAGGTGGCCAACACATTTACATATAGAATGCGCACTCGCTTTGCGGTTAGAAACATCTCTGACCCACTCGATGGAGTTAAAAAATATTTTGAAGGCAAAATTAGTTATGGTGGAAGATACCGAGCGGCTTAACATATGTTAGGCTTTCAAGATTTATAATATAAATCTTTGCCTCCACTACGCGCACTATCATCAATCAATTCAATGTAAAGATGGCTTGAGAAATCTAAGACTTACTTCTGTTAAAGCTAATATATGCATCTAAAATTCCTCACACACTCATGACCGTATTTCTCAATGATTCTAGACACATTAGTCGTCAGGGAAGACTAGACTTTCGGATCTAGGACAGTATGTTCAGCCAAGTACAGCATTTAAACCAACCAGCTATTCTTCTGACTCGCCAAAACCGCAACTATACAAAGTAAGTCTAGGTTTCAAAGCTTGACAGTATTACTAATAAATGATTATGTATCACTACTAATGGAAAATCTCGATTTACCACCAATCCCAGATAACCCTTACGCTAGATTTGCTGATCTTGTAGATGAAATAACTAAACACACACCTATATCTAGAAGGGGGCTTCAAACAACATCTGTACTATTTGAGGATGCCGACATTCCACCTGAACTTGTGCGTGGCGCTGAAGTGCAGCATGCGGACATTGCAATACTAACCAAGACATACTATATGCACGAAGAACATGGAGAATCTACACCAGAATACGATATAGAATTCCTGGGGTTCATTGACGACGCTATGCTATCAATAAGATACAAATTAGAAGACGGCGAGCTAACTACTGACCAAAAATTCACTTTAGATGATAATGCTAACAGGCGTGCACGTAATCAAAACAAATCTGTAAAAGAGCTGCTAGAGGAAGATTCCCAAAGAAACGATATGACACTAAATTACGATGATGACCCTGAGAGATTCGATGCCGTAGTTGAGATTTTAGAATTACTGAAAGCCAACAAGGTATTTCTGTAAAGCTATAATAATTTGCAGTGAATTGATTTAAAAATAATCATTAATAATCTAAATTCAAATTTTATAAGGCGCCGAGATGATAAGTATTTTTAATACCGATCAAGCTCGGCGCCATTATTATTAGGAGTTAGTGCAATCTATATATACTGCATGAATTAAGTAGCATTTTTTGCAAGTAGTTTCGATAACAGGAGAGTTTGATTTCGTTGATCCACCAGTTTGTGGTCGACGGCCAAGCTCACTTAAATACTGTCTGTCGATAATTTCATCGACTCCTACTTTTAGTGCATCTGCTAATAATATTGCAGTCTCAATATTCATTGACCGATTTTTCTTCTCATGGCGAGAGATAGTTGCCTGAGATAACCCAGACATTTCAGCCAACTCTTTTTGCGATAGACAATTGTCTACTCTTAACTTTTTTAGCGATGTCAAATGACATCACCTCCTTATAATTTATTAGGTACTCATTCTCGGTTGAGAACGATAGAAACACTATAACACGCTGTTTAAAAGAACTCTCAAACCTAACCCAAAAAATATTAAATGCAAAATATACAGTAACGTTGTATAATATTATTTATGACTAATATTATTAGCTCTCCAGAGAGAGTTCACGATCCAGAATCTCATGATCCAGAGATGCGTCAACCATTTCGAGAGCTAGTAGAAGGTGTGGAATATCAAATTCTAGCTGAACTTGAAGATGGCAGTGTCGTTGAGACATTTGGCGAAATGGGCAAACACAAAGTAAACGGAGACTTAGAACGACAAATAGCACGAATTGTATTCGCCAACGCTGACAGCTACGCCCCAATCGAAGGTACAGAGCAAAATAGATACTGGAAGCCAAATAGTAAGCTCACTTTTTCTACTACCAGCGATAATTCGACACGCTACGAAGCAGAGAGATTCTTCACTCTAGGCACACCGCGAAGCAAGCTCCGCTAAAACACCTAAGACCAATCATATTTATTTCTGTTGTTAGGTTAGAGACCAGTATGTACAGCCAATAGCTTATGCTTAGTTTGTCATAAAGCTAATTATGCTCCATGCAGATAAACCGAATATAACAGCAATCACTAGAAGAAATAATCTTCCAAGTGGAGTTAACAGGAGTTTTATTGCCCCCATAATACCCAAGGATGCAATTGTTGATATGCCAGCGGTCTTTTTGTCGCCAAATCCATAGAGTCCAGCAGATAAATATCTAGCCAAACTAAAGTAAGGCAATCTTGAGTTTGCAAATCTTCTTTCTTTGGTAAGCTTACTTTCAAGATTTGAGATAAAGATGAGATCTTCCCTTGTAAGATGGGGTTTAATAGACCTGATTTGCTCTAACTCTCCATTGTCCAACCACCTGAATTTACAATTTGAACAGCTTTCTATTTCTATGCCTGAACCAACAAAGTCAATTTTCGTCATTTGCATTGAGCAATTTGGGCACTTTATAATTTTGTGCCTTGATGATGAAGGCTTGATTGAACTGGACTTATTCTTTAAATCCAATTTTGTATAGCTTGACTTCGCCTTCGACAGAAAACCACCCGAGATTAATAATCCATGCTCGCAAAAATAACAGTCTTTTGAGTCTCTAATTAAAGGTTTGCTGCAAATGGGACAATTCATATCTTTAGTAATTATAGTACTTTAATTAGAAAATCGTCTAATGACTCAGCCATGAGTTGTAGTAAACAATTATGGCTTAGCGCTCTATCTGATTTGCTCAGACCATCATCTGCAATAAATTAAGCTACTTTCGATGATGTGTAAGGATTACCCACTTAGAATGATGTATACATGCCAAAGCTATAATAGATGTACTATTTTTTGATTTTGCTGCTGTTTAGTATCATTAAACTAGAACAGCGCATACGTTTGTAGGTGCAGAATTAGCTGTCGACAAATCAACCGCTTTTAACGGCAACAGCCATCAAGGAAGAGGGGGTTATGAGTACAAACATCGAAATACAAAATTTAGTGAAAGAGTTCGGGTCGTTTCGCGCGCTGGACGGATTAAACCTGCAAGTTGCAGAGGGAGAAGTACACGGATTTCTGGGGCCAAATGGTTCCGGTAAATCGACTACAATTCGCATCATACTGGGACTGTTAAAGAAAACATCAGGCCAGGTGACGTTGCTGGGTCAAGAACCTTGGGGTAATTCAGTCGAACTTCATAGACAATTGGCCTATGTGCCGGGTGATGTAAATTTGTGGCCAAACCTGAGTGGTGGCGAGTGCATTGATCTACTGGGAGATCTGCGTGGCGGGCTGAACGAAGATAAACGAGCCAATCTGATAGAGCGATTTGACCTGGACCCGACCAAAAAGTTCCGCACATATTCAAAAGGCAATAAGCAAAAAGTGGCACTGGTGGCTGCGCTTGCTAGTGATGTCGATCTATACATCTTAGATGAACCAACTTCCGGACTGGACCCACTGATGGAAGCCACATTCCAGCAATACGTATTGGAGTTGAAAGACCAGGGCAAGACAGTGCTGCTGTCTAGCCACATTTTGGCCGAAGTCGAAGCACTGTGTGACCGCGTAACCATCATCCGTGAGGGCAAAACTGTCGAACAGGGTACGCTAAGAAACATCCAAGAGTTGCAGCGGACTAACTTTACAATCGAATCAAAACAATCGGCCGAAGCGATTGCTAATCTAGACGGCGTGCATGAGTTTGAGCAGTCGGGCGACAAAGCGTCGTTTGAAGTCGAACCCCAACACCTGAGCGCAATCACCAAACGGATCGCTGAATTAGAGCTAACACATATTACTAGCCACCCTCCAAAACTAGAGGAGCTGTTCTTGCGCCACTACGATCACAGTCCGCGCACGAAGAAACAATAGTCATGGATAGATTCACCGGGACACTACGACTACTACGACTAGCATTGCGCCGTGATCGCATAAGACTCCCTGTACTCATCGCACTGGCGGTGGGGTTTGTCGGCGGGTCTGCTCCGGCAATTGTCGAAACATTTGGTGGCAGCAAAGAAGAGATACTAAGCTACATTAGCTCCGCAGTACCGAGTGTAGTAGGACGAATTTTCCAGGGTGCCGTACAGGGGCCGAATGTGGGCTCAGTCTTGATTGCTGAAGTGTTCTTGTTTGGCCTTTTCATTATCGCAATTATGAGTATTTTTGTTGTGTCTAGGCACACTCGTCACAACGAAGAGACCGGTGCCGGAGAATTAATTAGCTCGGGAATTGTCGGACGTAGTGCGCCGCTAACTGCAGCGCTGTTAGTCGCTGTTTTAGCAAACGCAGTAGTTGGGTTGTTAATTTTTGGCATCCTGGTCAGTGTGCCGGAGTTTAATAACGGCAGTAGCGCATATTTTGCAGCAGCGATGGCTGCATTCGGAATACTGATGGCCAGTGTGTCAGCGGTTACAGCTCAGCTGAGCGACTACAGACGGGGCGCAAACCTGATGGCAATAAGCGTGCTGGGTGTGTTTTTCGTGATTCGTGCCCTGGGTGACTCACTCGGCAAAATTGGCGCTGATGGGTTAAGTGTTACCAGTAGCTGGATTAGTTGGCTATCACCAATGGGCTGGAGCTATCTAGTGCTACCATTTGCAGCAGACAGGTTGTTCCCGATTGTGATGCTACTGGGACTATCGGCTGCGTTATCTGGGTTTGCCTATTATTTAATGAGCAAACGCGATATAGGGTCGAGCATATTTAACAGCAAACCCGGGCCAGCTCGAGCTAGCAGCCACTTGCTAGGTACGATGGGATTGACCCACCGGCTGCAAAAAGGCAACCTGACTGCCTGGCTGGTCGGCTACGGCGTCGCTGGTGTTTTGATTGCAGTCGTGGTCAACGATTTTCGCGCAACTTTCGAGGACAGCGATGTGTTTGCTGATTTTATCACCACTAGCGGTAACGGCAATTTCATGCAATCGGTAATTGCCACCATGTTCCCATTACTGGCAGCGATGCTGTCTGCCTATGTCATCACAGCAATATCAAAAATGCAAGACGAAGAATCATCCGGACGCATAGAATACCTGCTAGGAACCGCACTCGATAAAACAAAGTGGATGCTATCCCATGTCGGCTACACCCTAATGGGAATCGTCGCTACGTTAGCGGTGATGGGGGTAGCCGGCGCGATAGCCTACAATCTGGCAACAGACAGCACTACTAGCCTATCCGGAATTGAAATCGGGTTATCTGCGCTAGCCAGCGTCCCAGCCATGACTCTGTTTATGACGGTGATTGTATTTGTATTCGCACTACGCAGCAGATTTGTAAAAGCATTTGGTTGGGGGTTTTACGTCTACTGCACGCTAATCAGTTCACTCAACCAAATCTTTGCCTGGCCAACATGGACCAGCTACCTGTCGCCGTTTTACCACACGCCGCAATATCCTGGCGCTACATTTGACTGGTTGCCAATCATCGTCATGAGCGTATCGGCTGTCATCGTCCTGATAGTGTCAGTCGCCATGTTTAATAGGCGCGACATATCTCTGAAATAGTAAGTATATTAGATAATTAATTTTTTTCAGGGTTTTAAACAGCTGGAGATTGTGTGATGCGATGTGCGGCCAGGGTGTTTACAGCTAAAAACGCAGCGATAATCCCCGTGCCGAAAACGCAGAACGTAGTTACAGCGGAGACACTCGGTTTTAGGAGTATCAATATCACCCCAGTAGCAATTTCGTACACTGAAAGCGACATCGAAGCAGTGACGAGCTTATGTAGATTTCCTTTTTTGCGAACTGCGGCTTGAAGACCATAGAGCACAACCCCGGCTGACAAACATGCGCCGATAATGTGTAGAGTAAGGATAATCGTGAACATATGCCTATCATACCAGTTTTAAAATGCACTAGTTATGCTAATGTATAACTTGCGTAATGGATACAGATAAACCAATAAAACTGAACCCGGGCTTCACTTTGAGCTTGCTTGTGATAGCAATTCCGTCAGTTGCTTGGATGTTTAACTATGACTTTTCAGGGCTCAGCCATGCAGAGGTCGCCTTTACTGCAGTTATGAAAGTTGGGGCCTTTGGCGGTATGGCGATGTTTGCGTGGTCGTTAATACTTAGCGGCCGGTACAAGATATTCGACACATTGTTTCGTGGTCTCGACAAGGTATATGTAGCGCATCGTTTTTTTGGCACCGCTTCAATCGCATTACTGTTACTGCATCCGCTCGGATACACGCTGTTATATTTGGCTAGCAGCGGGGCGAATGATTTGATATATCATTTCTTTGGGTTCAAGAATATCGCGTTCACTCTGGGGCGGTTATCATTGTACGGCTTATTGCTGATGGGTCTGTGGTCAATATTTACAAAGGCCAAGCATGAAACGTTTATTTTAATTCATCGATGGCTGGGGTTGCTGTTCATGGTTGGTGCACTACATGCATTTTTATCCAGCTCTAGCTCCGTGCTCGCCACCGACAGATTTATGTATTGGTATATGGCAGGGCTCACGTTAGTCGCCATGGCTACTTTTATACATTATTCGCTGCTGTCTGATTTTCTACACAAACATTACTCCTACACAATCACCTCAATACGTTCGCTACCAGGAGACGTCTGGGAGCTAAAACTACGCGCAAAATATCGAATACTGCGGTTTCGTCCCGGCCAATTTGCATACCTAAGCTTTGATAGTCTTCCTGAAAAAAGTTATCACCCATTCACGATTGCTTCCGGCGATCGAGCTTCGGAGTTAACGTTTTACATTAAAGAACTTGGCGATCTAACGGGGCGGTTTTCACAGCTCAATCCACATGATTTGGTAAAAGTAAAAGGTCCATATGGTGGATTCACCTTTGACGATAAACGTTTTAACAAGCAACTATGGATAGCAGGCGGGATTGGCGTAACTCCATTCCTGTCGGCAGCTCGGAGCTTGGAATATGCAAATCGTGCGACCGAGATCGAGATGTTGTACTTTGTGAAAGATAAAACAGAGGCGTTTGGTTATGATGAATTCTACGACATTGAAGAGAAATCAAAAGCCTTTAATGTGACTCTAGTCGAGGAGACTGAGTTTGGTCAAAAAAGTTTGCATGATATTGCAGACCACTTTAACGGCTTAGATGACTGCGCAATTTACTTATGTGGGCCGCCAGGCATGATTAAGGCATACTCTGAACAAGTGCGTGAGCTTGGACTCGAAGACCAGCTCTATTTTGAGGAATTTGATTATTGATACATTTGTGAAACGTAATACTAACTTCGGACTAAAAAGGGAGTTCGTTTGCGATTAATAAACGGTGACTATCGTCACAAACTACACTTTTCAGAGCTGAGTGAAATTACTGCATCGAGAGCTCTACACGGATTGGCTGGAGCAATCGTAGGCGTGTTTGTTCCTATATATTTATATGAACTAGGATTTACATTCACAGAAATATTATTGTATTTTATGCTGTATTTCTTAGCTAAGGCTTTATGTCATTTACCATCAGCTAAGCTAGTTACTCAAATTGGCGCAAAACACAGTCTGACGATTGCCTACGTACTAAATTTATTTTACTTCGCTGGACTATATCTACTAAGCATATACACAAGTACCTGGCTTCTCTTGATTTTGGGTATATTTGTCGGAATCTATGCCAGCTTACTACTAATTAGTACTCATCTGGATTTATCAAAAGCTGTTGGCAAAAAACTAGGTAAAGACTTAGCCAGCTTTTATATAATCATTACACTGACAGTCGCTTTGGGGCCGTTTTTAGGTGGTTTAATCGCTGAAGAATATGGCGCCAGTATGATTTATGTATTCGCAGCAGTAGTGCTATTGTTCGCCGCGCTACCATTGGGACTAGCAAAAGAGTCTTCCAGAAAAACAAATATAGATTTTAAAAAGTTAAATATACGGCGATTCTTGGCACAAGCTCCCCATCAAGTAGAATTACATGTTGGTTCAGTCATCTACTCCAGTCTGTGGCCGTTCTATATGGCGATTTTTATCTTCGCCGACAATCCATACGCTGCTGTAGGTTTTATAACCACGATAGCGGCACTGGCTAAGGTTGCTGATCATTACATAGTCGGGAAAATGCTGGATAAAGGTAATTTAGTAAACCTTATTAGAGGTACTTCCTTCGTAAATGCTTTAATGCACTTTATGCGCGCATTTATTCTAAACCCAATAGCAGTCGTGTTTTACAATCTGTTCAGCGAACTTAGCAAAGAGGCTAATTTTCTTTCTTATGCTGATGAATTTTATATCGGGATGAATCATAAAGATAAAATTGAACATTTAGTTGCAATAGGAGTCATTGGCGATCTCGGCAAACTAACGTTCTTTGCAGTATTGGCTCTATTGAGTCTAATTGTCTCCATCCAAACGACACTTGTGTCTGGGTTTATCATAGGTGGATTAGCCTACATGTTTATGGGTATTTCAGCGGAAAGAGCGACGAACTTACGTTATTAGTTGTTTGTGGCCCATTTTGAGGCAATCATTCTTGTTGTATATTATGTCGACTACCTCTACTGGCCCCGAATGATATAAAATCCAAAAATCAATCGACAAAAGTATGCTTGCAAAAGGTTTAAGTAGCTACTAAAATACTAACTATGACGAAAGCCAAAGCAAAACAAACCATGACACTGACTCGAGAAGAAGAGCGAACAGTGTTCGCGTTGCAACTACTGGGAGATAAAACGCGGTTTAAATTATTCAAATTACTACTGAGCGATAATGAGCTTTGTGTTACAGAAATTGCAGAAGAGCTAGGAGTCACACCATCTGCAGTGTCGCAACATTTCAAAAACTTTGAATTACTCGGGCTTGTCGACAAGGAGAGAGTCGGACAGAGAATGTGTTATTTACTGCGCAATGAAGCGCTGACAAATCAATTAAAAGAGTTTGTGGTTCAACATTCCGCAGACGAAAAGGAGTAATAGTTATGAATATAACGGTCTACAGTACCGCCACTTGTGGTTACTGCAAAATGCTAAAAGGCTACTTACAAACCCACGATATTGAATTCGAGGACAAGAAAGCCGACCAAGACCAATCCATCGCTAAAGAGCTGTACGAATTGAGCGGTCAGCTCGGAGTACCGTTCACGGTAATTGAAAAAGATGATGGCACGAAAGAAAAAGTACTAGGGTTTGACCGAGCGAAGATTAATTCGGTGTTAGGTTTATAACCCAGACAGACATAAAGTGATATAATAATCACTAACCATGAGCACTGACACTGACCCTTCAAACAATAGTAAAAGGCAGTCAGCTGATGACAATAAACCAGCATCGGATTCTATTCAGCAAACAGAAGATGAACTAGCTAACGCAACAAGCGCTTGGACTGAGATTGAAAACGTCATCAGTTACGATGCAGAGTCGGAAAATCAAACTGAAGAGATAGCCACTCAACCAACTAACACCCACTCAGAATCACAGCAAACAGAAGTTAACGACCAGGCACCAACGGACAACCCGCCGAACAAAAAAAACCAAAACACCCAACAGGAATTTGACACGAAATTACTCGATCAGCTATCAGTCAGTGGTGTAACCAACAGCGCAAGATTTGCTGAGGCTTTAATGGTCGTAGTAAAGACAATAACTGTAATCGTCATAGCAGCTGTCGCTTGGTACGCCTACCAACGATACCTTCGTTAGCAAACCATAAACCAGAATTGTATACCTAGTACGGGGCCATTAGTTGAAAAAGCTTATGCTATAGGAGTAGAATACAGCCATAAGCATAAATTAAGGAGTTATATGGCAAAAAATAATAAAACGAGCGATAAAACCGCCTATGTGTGGGCTGCGCTCAGAATAACAATAGGCTTGATATTCCTATGGGCGTTCGCGGATAAGATGCTAGGTCTCGGATTCGGGACTTGTCGCAGCGTTGATCCACAAACAGGTGTAGAAACCGTGCAAATCCTCTGCGAGAAAGCAGTTGCTAACGGCGGGTCACCAACTGAAGGCTTCTTAACCTTCGCAACTCAGGGTCCATTCGAAGATTTCTACAGTGGAATTGCGGGCAACAAGTTCGTTGACGTTGCGTTCATGGCCGGACTTGGTCTAATCGGTACTGCACTTGTGCTTGGTATCGGAGTAAAGGTGGCTGCAATCTCAGGCATAGTCATGTTAATGATGATGTGGACGGCAGTTATGCCCGGCGAGAACAATCCGTTCATCGACGACCACATCGTATACTCCATCGCACTGCTTGGTGTAGCGTTAGCCAACAAAAAACAAGTAGCGGGACTCGGCGACTGGTGGCAAAGTCAGTCATACGTTAAAAGATTCTCGTTCCTCGAGTAGTAGTAATAACAGTTAAACCAATAACACGCCCCAAAAGGGCGTGTTATTTTTTTGGCTTAGGATTTAATTCTTTTATCTAGAATGTATCTCGCAGATGAGCCATGCTGTAATCCCAATCGGCGTCTGTTTTCTTGTGAGGGTTGAAGATGTTCTTTGGGTCGAAGATTTCTTTTACTCGTTTAAAGTGGCCAAATACTTCTTCACCGTGCATTTTTTCTAGCCATGGACCACGGATCATACCATCGTTATGTTCTCCAGATAATGAACCGTTGTACTTGAGGACAATGTCATTAATTTCTTTCATGGCTGGTTCGAGCTTAGCTTTTTCTTCCTCTCGTTCGATATTCATCAACGGAATTATGTGAAAGTTTCCGTCACCCATGTGACCAGCAATTGTGGCCATCAAATCATACTTTTTAATCACTTCGCGAATTTCAGGCAAGAATTGCGGTAACACTTCAGGTGGAACCACTAAGTCATCCATGAACGGAGCTGTGTGCTTGTCTTTAACCTTATCTCGCAATAATTTAAAACTAGCGTGACGCATAATCCAGAACTTTTCACTTTTTGCTTCGGTTTCATCCTCTTCGAATAGGGCTTCGTGGCCAAATTCTTTCATATCTAGTCGCATCTGGTGGACTTTATCTGCCACTTCCTCTTCTGTATCAGCTTGAAATTCGATCAGTAGCACCATTTTTGGAATGCCGCGGAACAACTTTAACGCATCCGGAATTAAACGGAAGGCTAAGGTAATAGTGTGCCACCATCCAATTAGTTTATGGAAACTCAGAAACAGCCGGAAACTTAACATTAATGTGTAGTTGTCAAACCCCTCAAATGTGGCTGGTTTATGTGACAGGACTTTATTAATAACATCACCAAGATCATCAATCGAGCGCAAGAACACAACCAGTGTGCCTGAGTGTTTCGGCGCCTCAACAAGTTTGAATTTAACATCCGTCACGATTCCGAGCGTGCCTTGGGAACCAACTATTAACCGAGTGATGTCGAATACACCGGTTTCTCGATCCCAGACGTCCCAGATATGGTAACCAGTGGAGTCTTTGCTGACTTGAGGCTTCGCAGCTTTGATTTCATCATAATTTTCATCCACTAATTTAAATACATCACGGTAAAGTTGACCTTCAAAATCATCTTGAGCCATCTTTTGGTCGAGCTCATCTTTATTCAAAGCGCGCATCTCGTATTCATTACCGTCAGCTAATACAACTTTGAGTGATTCTATAAACTCTTCAGTCTTACCGTATTGCAATGAGCGCTCACCGCCAGCATTGTTAGCGACCATGCCTCCGATAGTGCATAAATCACGTGAGGCAGGGTAACTAGGCATTAATACCTCGTGTTTAAGCGTTTCTTTTTCAAAATCACGATACCAAGCACCAGGCTGAGCGTGGCCAACTTTGTTTTCGACGCCGTAGACCTCGTTCATGTATTTCTGTATGTCGAGGATGATTGATTCGTTTACTGCACCACCTGACATGCATGTGCCGCCACTGCGGACAGTAACTGACAAATCAGGCATATCTGATTTGTGTTCTGCTGCGTACCTCACTAGCTTTTTAATATCTTCGCTGTCTTTTGGAGCCACAATGAGCTCTGGTTCAAGCTCGAACATGCTCGCGTCGTGAGAGAATTTCTCTTTTGTCTCGACCGAGTCATCGATGTCGCCTGAAATTAATTGTTGAATATCTTGTTTTAAATTAGTCATACCATTAATGTACGCCTACCATAAGCGGAACTCAAATATGGATTAATAGTTAATTGCATTCGTAAAACACGAGAGATATAGTTTGAACCATGAAACATATCGTAATTATTGGTGGCGGGTTTGGCGGAATACGGACTGCACGCAAGCTTCGCAAAAACAAAAATGTCAAAGTTACTGTCGTAAATGAAAAAGAAGACTTTCGCTATTGCCCAGCGCTGTACCGAGCAGCAACTGGCTATAAAATGGGGACTGCGCGTCTGCCGATTGAATGGATGCTGCTCGATAGCAACAATGCAGATATAGAAATAAATAAAGCGACTCAAATTGACCCTGATACTAACACCATAACCCTAGCGGATGAATCCTCACTCAGCTATGACTATGCAGTACTGGCGCTCGGTTCAGTCACGACATATTTTAGTATCGACGGTTTACACGACCATTCGTTCGGGATTAAAACTGTCGAAGAAATTATCGAGCTACGCGAGCACGTTCACGAAGTATTAACTGATCGTAATGAAGCAGAACAAAACTATGTGGTGATTGGAGCGGGGCCAACTGGAGTCGAACTTGCGGCTGCACTCGGTAGTTATCTGCAGAATATATCAAAAAAACACAACACCTCGGCTGATAACATTACTATCTGGTTAGTGGAAGGGCAGGATAGGGTGCTGCCACAGCTTAATCCGAAAGCATCTAAACTGGCCCACAAACGACTTGAAAAGCTCGGCGTACGTATCGAGCTTGACACCATGGTGAAATCAGAAACGCTTCACACGCTGGACACCTCGCACGGTAGAATAAAAACCCATACCGTCGTCTGGACCGCCGGCACTACTAACAATCCATTTTATAAAGAAAATGAAGATCATTTTAAAATTAATGACAACCGTAAAATTGAAGTAAATGACCACTTGCAAACCCACGACGACGTCTACGTGATCGGCGATAACGCCAACACCAAACATAGTGGTACTGCACTCACTGCTATTCGTCACGGTACTTTTGTCGCCAAAGACATCAACGCTCGCATAAAAGGCACACATCGACCAAGTGACTACGAACAGTCTTCAATCCATATCGTCCCAGTAGGGCCGGGCTGGGCAATCATGAACTACAAGAACTTAGCTATTGGTGGAATCGGAGTGTACTGGCTGCGACGAATCGCCGACTATATGGGCTACAGTGATGTGCTGGGCTACTACCGCGCGCTTACAATCTGGTCTAATTCCTCACGACACGAAACTGATTGTATCGTCTGCGCCAGCTAAAAATAACTATTTAACGTTTAAATCACTCTTACGAAGTCGTAATGACTGTGGCGTAACTTCGAGCAACTCGTCGTCTTCGAGAAAGTCGATTGATTGCTCCAGGCTTAGCTGTGTATGTGGTGTTAGCTGTACCGTACCATCACTGCTGGATGAGCGCATGTTGTTAAGTTGTTTTTCTTTACAGACGTTTACATTTAAATCTTGACGTTGATTAGATAGGCCAACAATCTGTCCGCGATAGACTTTGGCACCAGGACCAATGATTAGCTCGCCGCGCGCTTCTGCTGAGTTGAGGGCATAAGGAGTGGTGGTGCCAGTTTCGTGGGCGGTTAACACGCCGTTGCGCTGCTGGTTGATATCAGATGACTTCGGTTCGTAGCCAGCCATCAACGAATGCATAATTAATGTGCCTTTGGTGGCTGTCACCAGTTGCGAGCGAACGCCAAGCAAGGTACGAGTTGGAATCGTAAACTGCAGTCGAACGTTGCCATCATCCAGATTCTGCTGGTCAGTCTGCTGACCGCGTCGCTTACCGAATTCACTCTGAATAGTGCCAACATGCTCGATCGGGACTTCGACAGTTACTTCTTCAATTGGTTCCAAGATATCTCCATCTTTCTGCTGGTACACAACATTCGGCTGACCGACTTCAAACTCGAACCCTTCACGGCGCATAGTTTCGATCAACACACTCAAGTGCAGTTCACCGCGACCCTGCAACACAAAGCCAATCCCATCAGGATCGACTCTTAGACCAATATTCGTTTCTAATTCTTTCTGTAGACGCTCGCTAATCTGACGTGAAGTCGTAAATTTACCTTCTTCGCCTTTAAACGGTGACGTGTTTGGGCCCAGATACATGCTCAGTGTTGGTGGTTCGATCTCAATCGTCGGCAACGCTTCTGGCTGGTCAGTATCAGTCACAGTTTGGCCAATCTCAGCCGAAGCGATACCAGTTACTGCCACAATTTCGCCTGCTGTAGCGTTATTTTGCTTGACCCGGTTTAAGCCACGATAGCCATAAATGGCGTCGACTTTAAATGTTCCAAACGTGTCGTCGCCTTTAGCCAGTGTCACTGACTGACCTTTAGAAATTTCACCACGTTTCACCCGACCGATGACGTATTTACCTTCATAGTTGTCCCACTGCAGTGACGTAACCAGCAGCTGCAAACTGCCATCGTCACTGACATCCGGCTCTGGTACGTATTCGACTACTGCATCAAGCGCCGGCGTGATGTCGGCGGAATCAGAAATGTTGTCTGGCATAGACTCCCAAACTTTACCGTCACGACCAATAGCGTAATAAACAGGGTAGTGCAGCTGGTCGTCATCTGTTGCTAGTTCTAAGAATAAGTCTGCAATTTGATCTTCGACTCGCTCGACCTGAGAGGCTGGTTTGTCGATTTTGTTGATAATGACAATCGGCTTCAGACCGGCATCGAACGCTTTTTGCAACACAAACTTTGTCTGCGGCATCGGGCCTTCTTGAGCGTCGACAATCAGCAGACAGCCATCGGCCATATGCAGCGTACGTTCCACTTCGCCACCAAAGTCGGCGTGGCCAGGGGTGTCGATGATATTGATGTGGGTGTCTTTATACTCAATCGCAGTGATTTTGGCAGTTATAGTGATGCCGCGCTCACGTTCTTGATCACCCGAATCCATAATCAAATCCTGATCCATCTCGGACTGATGTTCTGCAAAGGTCTGAGTTTGCTTTAAAAATGCGTCAACCAACGTAGTCTTTCCGTGATCGACGTGCGCAATGATTGCAATGTTTCTAATCTGTTTTGACATAGAACAATCCTAACATTTATTGCTAAGAATACTAACTATTTTACTCAAGAGGTGCGTCCTCAGCGTTTTTTGGGTGTATAATGCGATTAAGTAAACGGAGGAATTCTATATGAAAAAGCTCACAAACTATCTGGGTGTTGCACTTTTAATGGTGGCTGCATTAGCGGTGCCAGTGTTTGCTGCGGTGCAAGCGAACGACACGATTATCGTTAAAGAAGGCCAGGTCATAAACGATGACTGGTTTGGTGCCGGCTCAGAAATAATTATCGAAGGTACAATCAACGGCGATGTTTACGCAGCTAGCAATCGGTTAGTGATCCGCGGCGAAGTCAACGGCGACGTCATTGCTGCAGCTAACAACATAGAAGTTACTGGAACTATCCGTGACGACCTGCGAGCAGTTGGTGAAAGTATCAGCCTGATTGGAGCAAACATTGGAGATAGCGCATCGGTAGCCGGCAACACCTTCAGTGTTGATGGCGATAGCGTCATTAGCGGCGGTATCGTATTTGGCGGCCGCAGCCTGATAGTTGACGGCCCGGTCGGTCGCGGTGTGATGGCCGGAGGCGATGTAGTCAGAATCGACAGCAATATTGGTCGCGATGTACGAGTCGCAGCCACAACTGTCACTATCGGCAGCAATGCGGTAATTGATGGCGACGTTGAATATAAATCAGATAAAACCGCTACAGTTACTGGTGAAGTGCGCGGAGACGTTATACGTGGCGAGGGCTCAGTACCGGAGATAAATACACAGGGCGCACTACGCGCGCTGGCCGCCGGCTTTACCGTCTGGGCGTTTCTGGCAGCCACAATTGTCGGCGGTGTTCTGCTATGGCTATTCCCTAAACTATTTACTCGAGGCGACCAGGTACTTTGGAAACAACCAAGTCGAGTTATCGGCTATGGTGCATTGGCACTGCTAGCTACGCTTCCAGCAGTAGTTGTGTTGATGATTACGGTCATCGGGGTTCCGCTGGCACTGATTATACTAACAGTCTGGCTGATAGCTCTGTACACAGCGAAGCTACTGGTCGGATTCAGTATTGGACAGTGGCTTCTCAGTAAAATCAACAGTAAAGACGACTACCAGCCAAACCGCTTTAGTGCATTGGTGCTTGGTCTCGCGTTGTTTTATCTCGTCAGGCTACTACCGGGCGTCGGCTGGCTGATTGCGATGATAGTATCGGCAGCTGGTCTGGGCATGATGCTGTCATTTAGAGTCAAAGTAGAAGCCAAACAGAAGTCGTAGGCATAGTTTAACTAGAATTAAGGAGCAGTTATGGCGAAATCAAACGAAGGCGGTGGAAGCGCACTATACTTTGTGGGTTTCGTTGGTGCGTTAATTTATTTCATAAAAGCAGCGGCTGGGTTCTGGGCAGTAATTACCGGATTTTTCAAGGCGCTGGTGTGGCCGGCATACGTTGTTTATGAGCTACTAACCATGTTTTACGGGGCTGTATAAGTCGGGCAACACAGGGAGTACAATTAACTTACTTGCGCCGACAGTGAATCGTTCATATTTCACTCACTAATATTCATTCTTTCATAATGTAGTTGTAGCAAACGCAATGGCGCTTGATGTAGAATACCGCCTGTCATCCGATAAAAACGACAACTTGCTATAATGAGAGATAACCAAGGAGGAAAATTGAAGGTTTATATAGATTTCAGTTGCCCATATACAAATCGATTTCATTCGTTCGTTGCAGCAGTAAACGAGGAAAGTTCGGTCGATATTGAGTGGTGTAGTTTTAGCCTCAAAGAACACAATCGCTCTGGCGAAGTTCCATTGTGGGAACAAGAAGAACTCGATCAAGAGCTAACTATTCTTACTCTCGCAGGGCTCGAAGAACTCAAACAACGCGACAAAACAAAAGTTGACGCCTACGTTGATGATGCATTTTTGGCCTGGCATAGCCAGGAGTCTAAACCTGAATTAAAGGACATCAAACAACTACTCGACAAATACTCAGTTGTTGTTGAACAAAAACACTTCGACGCCGTTGCGGCCTCACACAAGCAAGCTGATGAATTGAAAATCATTGGCTCACCCTCACTAATCGCAGGCATCGATCTCTCGCCGCTGTTCGTAAAACTCGACCATGTACCAGAAGATCCGTTTGCCAGCTGGGGTTGCATCCTCAATGTCGCCCACGATAGTTCACTAATCGAGCTAAAGCAGCCAAGCTAAATGAAAGACGATTTAATCAGTCAATTTCGAGCTCTTGGTGATCCCACTCGTTATAAACTACTGCAACTGATTAACAGCGGACAGAACTTTTGCGTCAGCGAATTAGCCAGTGAAGTTAACGTCTCGACCGCTGGCGTCAGTCAGCAACTAAAGCTACTGGAACAAGCCGGGCTGATTAAGCCACATCGAACCGGGCAGAAGAAGTGCTACCAAGTAAATAGTACAGTCGACACCAAACAGCTGTTACAGCTCATTGACCAGAGCTAGCGGAAACCGTAAGCTAAACACATAACATAAGGGGTTTAGATGGTAACAATTTATACGACGACGTGGTGTGGCTTCTGCCACATGGCGAAGGAATACTTCAAATCAAAAGATATTGAGTTTGAGGAAGTTGATGTCACCAACGATGCAGAAAAGCAGCAAGAGGCAGTCGATTTGTCAGGACAACAGGGTGTACCGGTCATAAAAATTGGCAACACTGTAATCACTGGCTTTGATCGTCCGAAAATCGACGCAGCGCTTAAAACGGCAAATGCTTCATAGAGGGTAGGGTAAACTGTGGCGTCATCACGAACTAAAAATCAAATCCTAGTCCTTGCCGGACTAGTAATGGTAATGGGAATCATCTCAGTGGTCCTCATTGATTTTAATAGCAGGCAAAGTGAATATAATTCGCAGGAAGCCAACACTGCACAGACTTCAAATTCCACCCCATCCGGACAACGCTCAATTGTTGCTGAAGCTGACTTTGCCAGTGGTCGTTACACTGACTACCAAGCGGGTTTGGTCGATGACGAAGGTTATGAACGAACAGTATTGTTCTTTAGCGCCGATCACGACTGGTGCAGCCAGTGTCAGGCATTCGAACAAGCGATAATTACTTCAGGGGTGCCTGACGGCATTCAGATTTTAAAACTAAACTTTGAAGTAGCCGACGAACTAAAAAAACAATACCAAGTGACAATCCAAACAACATTTGTTGAGGTGGACCAATCCGGTCAACTCGTTGCTAGTTGGGTTGGGTTTGCACAAGAAAAATCACTAGAAGCAATCCTAGACGGATTAAAACCAATTAAAAATGAGGAGTAATATATGTTCTTAGCAATATTAATTTTAAGCGCACTGGTCGGACTCTACTTTACCGGCTTATTTGGACTCGCTACTGCAAAATCAGATAATTCTATCGTTGATATCGGCTGGGGGATTGGGTTTGTGCTTGTCGCTTGGTGGAGCTATCTACTATTTGCTGATGGTCTGATTCAGCAAGCACTGGTTACAGTATTAGTGACACTCTGGGGTTTACGACTTTCAGGCCATATTTACGAACGCAACCGTGGCAAAGAAGAAGATTGGCGCTATAAACGGTGGCGTGAAGATTGGGGTAAATGGTTCCTGCTTCGATCGTTTTTCCAAATCTACATATTGCAAGGATTACTACTTCTGACGGTGAGCCTGCCAGTTATATTTATTAACACCACTCAAGTCGCAGTCAACTCTTGGCTACTTAGCCTAGGTGTCGCAATCTGGGTGATTGGCTTTGGCTTTGAAGTACTTGCCGACTATCACCTACGCGACCACATCACCAACAATCGTGACGGCCTGTTAACTGATGGCGTATGGTCGTTAACCCGGCACCCAAACTACTTTGGTGAAGCCACACTGTGGTGGGGTATTGGGGCGATGGCGATAGCGAGCGCTCAAGCACTAACGAGCCCACTATGGTGGTGGCTGCTTGGCCCGATTACAATTACGATTCTAGTTCGATATGTATCAGGCGTTCCGATTCTCGAGAAAAAATATGCCGACAACGATGAATTCCAGAAATACGCTAAGACAACACCGATTTTCGTACCGTGGCCAAAATCCACAGTTAAACAGGAGGGCAAGTAGCGTTTTAGGGAGCGCCACGATAAACTAATACCATGGAACCGCAGACTTTTCAGATTATCGGTGACACCTTAGATTTACTTGGGACGTTGCTTATTGCATATGCCGCGCTGAGTGTTCATCATAGATTTCGCCATGAACACAAAGTAGATGACGAAGTGTTTAGTGCAATGCAGACTGAGATCAAATTGGGATTTGTAGGAATAGGAATGATTATTGTCGGATTCATATTTCAGTTAACAGGAAACTTATTAATCTAATGGCGTTTGAAGACTTTAAAAGCAAAGACCACATCTCGCTGGTCTACACCGGTGAAGGCAAGGGCAAGACTACCGCAAGTTTGGGGTTATTGGTTCGTGCACTTGGAGCGGGTGACCGCGTTGCATTCATTCAGTTCATAAAACACTGGGATGTGTCCGAACATGCATTTTTGAGCTCTATTATCGAGTTATATGAAGATCAATTAACATTCGTTAAATACGGTCGCGGATTTTACGACGCAGGTGAGCTTAGTGCTGATGGTGTCAGCGACGAACAACACCAAGAAGCAGCCGAACAGGCGTATGGAGAGTCGCTCAACGCTATTAAGTCCGGTGATTACGAACTAGTAGTCTGTGACGAAATTAACAACGCCGTACACGACGGACTGTTAACAGTTGGACAGCTTGAAACACTGATAGATGCGGCCAAAGACCAGGTCAGCCTGTGTCTTACTGGTCGAGACTTCCCGCAGCAGCTGCTTGATACAGTCGATATCGCTACCAACATGACCAAGCTTCGCCACCACTTCGATGATGGCTTTATCGCAAATAAGGGGATCGACTATTAATTCGGCTGACTTCGGTGTCAGCATCTCAGTAAAACAAGCTCGCGGATTCGAGCTCGACGCTGTCGATGTGATGCGTTTCGTGACTGATGAAATCGGCCTGCGTCGCTTTCGACTGATGAGCTATTGGGACGAAATCGAAAAGAAACAGGGCGAATATGACTTTACCGAGCTCGATCGACAACTAAAAACTGCCGATGTACTAGGAGCAGAAGTAACACTGTGTCTGGGTATGCGCCAACCACGCTGGCCCGAAACGCATATTCCGGACTGGGCAAAGGAACTACCTCAAAAGGAGCGTTACAAAGCTCTATACTCCTTCATCGAGCGAGTTGTTCGCCGTTACCGTGACCATAAGCAAATTATCAGTTGGCAGCTAGAAAACGAAGCGCTCAATCGTGGGTTTGGTAAAAACGCTGATTTTAATCGCCAGCGGTTACGAATGGAGTCGATGCTCGTCCGTGAACTTGATGACACACGTCTACTAATCATGAGTCTCAGCGATTCGGTGGGATTGCCATTGCGTAGACCCCGACCAGACCGCTACGCAGTATCGTTTTATAGAGTCATGCACCACCAGGGCGAATATCAACCACCCCGAGTGCCATGGTGGTGGCACAAAATTCGCGGTAGCTTAATACGACTAACTACAGGGCGATCAATGTTTATCCACGAGCTACAAGCCGAGCCGTGGGGACCGAAGGCCACATGGAAAATGGATAAAAAGCAACAAGCCGAATCAATGGACATCGACCAATTGCGTGAAAACTTTCAGCTCGCAATTAAAACTGGATTATTCCCGATTGATCTATGGGGTGCAGAATGGTGGTATCGTCGCTGGCTGGATGGCGATAAATCTATCGCAGAAACAATCAAAACCGAGCTAGATTATTCTTCCAACAGTTGAGCATTAATAGTATCGCTTGCTTATACATAGAAAAACTTTACGAAGACATTACTTTTGCATAGTGTTGTGGTAATGGAATCGCAAGGACGACTTTTTGATAGTCAAAGGTATAAAACTGACGATGTCGGCGAACAAACACTACCCACTAAAGATGAGGTACTTGAGGTAGCGGACCAGCTAGTCGACGCTGGTCTAGCTGGTGAGGCGCACAGTCTGCTCGATGAACACGACCACCTTTTCACCAAGTGAATAAATAGCTCGCAGATAATTAGCACTCTTGCGCGTAGAGTGCTAATTTAGTATTATGTTTATGGTATGTAAACGTAGGTAAACATATGAATGATAAAATGACGTTCAAAGTGTTACAGGCGCTCGAAGCAGCGTCACTTAACGCGCTTAAACGGCGCAATCCTGAGCTGTCGCCAGCGCACCTGCTCGTAGAGTTACTGTCGCAAGACGACAATGTTTTACGAGCAATTATCGACCAGTCAACCCTCGATAATGCTGCACTTATCAAAAACATGTCGAGCAAGATTAATCGTCTTCCACAGAGCGACCAGCCATTGCAGCTAAGCGAACTGCGACCATCTTCGGCGTTGCGAAATTGGCTAGCTGCCGCTCACACTCAGATGGATGAGCTGGGCGACAAATTCATCGCAACCGAACACCTGCTGCTAGCCGCACTTAACAGTAGTGTTGATAACATTAGCGACGAGCTACAGCAACTTAATTATCAAGACGTAAAATCTCAACTAGAAACAATTAGAGGAGGCAAAACCGTGGACTCACAAAACCCAGAAGCTACACAAAACACACTAGAAAAATACGGCCAAAACTTCACTGAACTGGCTAGAGATGGCCGACTCGACCCCGTTATAGGTCGTGACGATGAAATTCGTCGCGTGATGCAGGTGCTCAGTCGCCGGACTAAAAACAATCCGGTCCTCATCGGAGAGCCAGGCGTCGGTAAAACTGCAATTGTCGAAGGTCTCGCACAGCGAATTGTTGCTGGCGATGTGCCATCAACTCTGAAAAACCGCCAGCTAATTGGTCTAGACATCGCCAGCCTACTAGCCGGTGCCAAATTCCGCGGTGAGTTCGAGGAGCGACTGAAAGCAGTGTTAAAAGAAGTCGAAGACAGTAATGGCGAAATACTGATGTTTGTTGATGAGCTTCATACTATCGTTGGTGCTGGTAAAACAGATGGGGCAATGGACGCCGGCAACATGCTAAAACCACTGCTGGCTCGTGGTAAATTACACATGATTGGTGCAACCACACTCAACGAATATCGCAAATACATCGAACAAGACGCTGCGCTTGAGCGACGTTTCCAGCCGGTATTGGTTGATCAACCAAACGTTAACGACACAATTACAATTCTGCGCGGTATTCAGGAAAAGTATGAAGTCCACCATGGAGTAAAAATAACCGACGATGCGATAGTAGCCGCTGCTAGGCTGAGTGATCGCTATATCACTGATAGGTTCTTGCCTGACAAAGCGATTGACCTGGTCGATGAAGCTACCTCAGCCCTTAAAATCGAAATTGACTCTATGCCAACTGAATTAGACAAACTCATCCGCGCTAAGCGCCAGTTGGAAATTGAACGAGCCGCACTGAAGAAGGACAAAAAAGCCAAAGCGCGCCGCGAAGAAATTGAACAGCAAATTGCTGATTTAGACGAAGACATATCAGGCCTCGAATCACGCTGGCAGCACGAGAAGCAGATCATCCAGACCATTAACGACGCAAGCGAGGAGATTGATGAGCTAAAAGTAAAAATGGACCAGCTCGAACGCGAAAACGAACTCGGCAAGGTGGCTGAGATTCGCTACGGCAAAATCCCTGAACTGCAAAAGACTGTCGAATCTAAACGCAAAGAGCTAGAAAAAATCGATGACAGCAAACGACTGCTGCGAGAAGAGGTGACCGATGACGATATTGCCGCTGTGGTGGCTCGTTGGACTGGAATCCCAGTTAATCGATTGCTTGAAGGTGAACAAGCCAAGCTTGCTAACCTAGAATCTGAGTTGTCTAACGTTGTTGTTGGACAGGATCAAGCTGTATCAGCAGTTGCTAATGCGATCCGTCGCTCTAGAGCAGGTATTTCAGATTCGTCACGACCAATCGGTAGTTTTATGTTCCTGGGACCAACCGGAGTAGGGAAAACCGAGCTAACCCGCACGCTCGCCGAACAACTGTTTGACGATCGAGATGCGGTAGTCAGAATCGATATGAGTGAATACATGGAACAACACGCCGTGGCGAGATTAATCGGTGCGCCTCCGGGGTACGTCGGCTACGATCAAGGTGGTCAGTTAACCGAGGCTGTGAGGCGTAAACCATATAGCGTAGTGCTTTTCGACGAAATCGAAAAAGCTCACCCTGATGTGTTCAATAGTTTGCTGCAGGTGCTAGACGACGGGCGACTGACGGACGGGCAGGGTAGAACAGTCAACTTTACGAACACTATCATTATCATGACAAGTAACGTAGGTTCATCTGCAATCCTCGATGCCTCTGAAGGTGATGATGAGGCTGTGCAATCAGCAATTGATGATGCTTTGCGCCAGACATTTAGGCCTGAATTCATCAACCGTATCGATGAAATCGTGGTGTTTAACCGACTCAGTAAGTCACTGATGAGTGACATAGTCGACATTCAACTCAATCGTGTATTGCATCAACTGCAACAAAATAAAGACATCGAGCTCACTGTAGACGACGACCTTAAACAGCTGTTAGCCGAACAAGGCTACGATCCAGCGTTTGGCGCCAGGCCGCTAAATCGCTTAATCCAGAGTAAACTGCTTAACCCATTAGCATCAGCGATTATCGACGGCGAAGTTAAAGAAGAAGACAAAGTAACCGCCACCATAACAGACGGTCAAGTTTCATTTAGTACCACTAATTAATAGCCTATAATTAAGGCCGATGAACAGTCAGTCCAAGAAACATATAATCAGCATCTCGTCAGTACTATTGTTATTAGTCTGGGCTGTAGCAGGTTGGGTCTGGCCTGAAGCTACAACTGAAATCGAATCGTGGCTGTCGACTAACCAACCAGGGCAGTATTTTGTGGCGTCAGTTGCAGATGGCGATACCATTACTGTCAGTAACGGTGAGGATTCCTTCGTAGTACGATTAATCGGAGTTGACACTCCAGAAACTAAGCACCCAAATAAACCAATTCAATGCTACGGACCTGAGGCGTCCATGTACACCGACCAACTGCTTGCGGGTGAAGTGGTGCGCCTAGAAGTCGACCCTCAAAGCGACGAAGTCGACCGCTATGAACGCAAACTACGATATGTTTATCGCAGCTCAGATAACTTGTTTATCAACAAAGCATTGATCGAGCAGGGATACGGAGTTAGTTACCGTAGTTTTGAACATTCTAAACTTCCCGAATTTGAGCAAGCAGAACAGTTAGCAATGGAAGCAAATCAGGGGTTATGGAGTAAATGTGAACCGTTTATTAATCAATATAACGTCTACGAAACTGAACCAGCTGAATAATCAATAAAAATCCACAATACAACTTTAATAGTGAAGAATGACAGTTATTGACATCTATACTAGTATATCGTATGATTACTATTAACAAATCGAATTAGGCTTCGGTTTAGTGAAAATACAACAGTTAAGCTCCATATAACTTCAGGTATAATCTGCCGTTATATGGGTTTTAACTTTATTTAACACCCAGTTCATTAAAAAGCTTGGCAACTGATTGTATAGAGATCACGGATTCTGACTTTTTACGTTAGATCGAAGCCTTATTGCAGCAATCAACTTTTTTCGGTTGATTCGTTGTTTATCTGTGTCTTATTAACAGTCCAGAGTTGACGAGCTTTTGAGCTCGGCGTGATTATTGATTTCGATTAATGGTCCGCCGTCTCAAGAGTTCTAAACACTCTTGGAAGATCGTCAGGGTACTCATACAGTACCTCGCGCGGATTAGTCATTCGTGTCTGCCATCCAGTAGAAAAGTGCGGCGCCAAGCGCACAAGACTAGTCCAACTTTGCATTCCCCGACCTCGAAAGGAGGTGAAATGCACACACCATAGACAAAAGAGACCGAGGAGAAGATCCTTCGCGGTCACATCGAGGGTTCACCTCTCGACGGTGCGATTAGCTGGCTACTGACCATACTGGTCACGGCTGTCATCGTGCTGGGTCTGTTCCAAATGCTGAATAGCCAGTTCTAGTAGCTGCCTTTTGCAATTGGTTTAGGTCTATTAACCTCACCCCAGAGGTATACCGTTCTGGTAACAGAACTCGTGAACGATCCAACGTGGATCGTGAGCTAGGGGTCGTATGAGTCAGAACATACGTGATGGTACGTCCTACTGGGATTCAAAACTAGTTTAGGATCAGGCCAATTTCTGGACCGTGGTTCGCGACATCGAAATGTCCACGTACCAAAACTAGATGTCTAATCTCACCCGCAGTTGGGAATCAAGGCCATAGTGGTCAACTGTTTGCGAGCGTCGCTCGTTCTACCCATCCGGGACCAGAACATTGCGACGCTTTTTAACTTTTAAATTTATTTTTACTAATTAAACTTATCAAACTTCACGCACTATGCAATTTTTGATAGTGAAACTAAAAATCAATTTCAGTAGTGCTCTGTTGGTGTCGGCTTTTGTCGGTGCAAAAAAAGAAGAGCTGTTATTTGCTAAACTATTTTTATGGACAACACCGAAACTCCACCACGCTTAAGCGTAATTATCCCTTGTCTTAATGAAGCTAATTATGTATCTAAATTGCTGTCCGATTTAGCTAATCAAGATATCGATGAACCGTTCGAAGTAATCGTTGCCGACAGCAGCTCGGACGATAACACTCTAGAAGTCGCAGAAAAATTTTCTAATCGATTGAATCTGAAAACCACAAATACAGATAGAATGTCAGCTGGCCACACCCGCAACGCAGGCGCTGAGATTGCCAGTGGTGAGTATTTTCTATTTACGGATGCAGACGGTCAAGTTAAGCCTGGCTTTTTAAGAACAGTGATGGCAATTCGAGACGAACACAACAACGACATGATTAGTAGCAAGATGCGTGTTGAAGGCTGGCACCCATTTGACAAGGTCTATACTGCATTCACCAACTATTGGTTCCGGCAGAGTTTCGACACTAGTCCTCGTATGAGTGGGATGCTGCAGTTTACAACTGCTGATATTCATAACGAAGTTAATGGTTATCGCGACGAATTAACTGTCGGTGAAGACGTTGACTACTCTGAACGCGTTGCTGAGGTTGCAACTAATCCGCATTTCATCGACAAGGCATTGGTCACTACATCAAAACGTCGACTTAAAGCAGACGGGCGATTGACAATGTTTTTAAGGGCGTCAATCTGGAATGGAGCACCTCCTATCAATGATGAGCGGGCAAATATTTTTAATTTTGGTCATTACGAAGCTGAGAAATCTAGCATTAAAATGCGCGAACTGCTTTCTAATGCTGAAGTTAGGCGAGCGTTTGTTGCAGCAATAAAAGCTTACGTTCAACAAGCAATTAAACAAATCAAAAAATGAGCAACCTTCGTTCGCTGATATTTACATTAATGCTGGCGATGGTACTGGGTGTAGTTGTGCTTGGACAGATGTATGTGGACGACTCACCTGATGGTATAAACTGGGGTGTTAGCTTCTCTAAGCCGCAAGCCGAGTATCTCGGTAATAACTGGCAAGATAACTTCACGGCACTGCTTGACGACATGGAAGTACAGCGATTTCGGTTGATGAGCTACTGGAATCAAATAGAACCTGAAGATGACTCATTTGATTTTACAGATTTAGACTGGCAGATGAACCAAGCTGCTGAACGTGGTGCAAAAGTCAGCTTGGCAATTGGCTACCGACAACCGCGTTGGCCAGAGTGCCATATACCCAAGTGGCTAGATGTAACTAACGACTCGTTTGATGCTGAACTTGATCAGTATTTAATGTCGGTGGCGACTCGCTACCGCGATCATCCAGCTTTAATAAGCTGGCAATTAGAAAATGAAGTGAGCAACCGTTTGTTCGGTGAATGCGAGGGCTTGGAATTTGATACTAATCGATTGCAACGAGAAATTACACTTTTAAATCGAATTGCACCGAATATACCGATTTACAACAGCACCGGTAATCAGTCGGGAATACCGATTAAATCATCAGAGAACGACGGTTTTGCCTTCTCTATCTACGACAACGCTCATTTTGAAGCAGTCGGACGAACCTGGAAGTGGAACTACTGGTATCTGCCGCCGCTATGGCACAGCGCCAGGGCACAAGCGATCGAAATCATCCACGACAAACCGGTCTTTATTCACGAACTACAGCTCGAACCGTGGGGGTATGAAGGTCTAGCTGCAGCTAATCGCCAGCAGCAGGACGAGAGCATGTCGCCACAAATCATGCGCGAGCAATTAGACTACGTACAGCGGGCCGGATTTGAAACTGTCTATTTATGGGGTGGTGAGTGGTGGTACCAGCAGCTGCAGCAGGGCAATAATAAGCCGTGGCAAGTCGCTAGTTCAGCCTTCTAGCGGTATAACTTTGTTTTCTTTAGTGATCTGCGCATAGTATCGAGCGCTGTCTTTGATCGTTCGCTCGAATGTCTGATTGTCATAGGAGATCAAGCCAAACTGCGGCCAGAAGCCTTCGCTCCATTCAAAATTATCAAGTAATGACCAGTGACAATAGCCACGTACGTCGGCGCCATCAGCGACAGACTTCTGCAACCATTCTAGATGGTCATGAATAAATTGACGCCTTAATTCATCTCGACTATCGGCTAGGCCATTCTCTGTGATGTAAATTGGCAGGTCTTTTGTCTTAAGCTTTTGCGTCACCTCATAAATTCCGCGCGGGTAAATACCCCAACCCATATCAGTTTTGGCATCACTGTCATGATGATCTGCCCATTTGGCAGGACCGGATAACCCCACATGAACATCAACCCGCACGTAATAGTGGGTGCCTAGTACATCTTCATGGCCATTAATCATATTCGGGAAAAAGTCATTCGATAAATACGCTAAAACCTTTGCTATCAGCTTAGACAGTGGATTACTATTAATCGCCTTTGTAACGATATGACCATGATCGATGCCGACTTTTGCTGAAGGGTTGTACCTTTTTATAATACTGCGAGCCTGTTTGTGGGCCTTGGCCATGTTTCTAACGGCTTTTACCATACGATACGGGTTCGTAGTCGCATCGGACCAATCAGGCCAAATACCGCCTCCCAGATAGCGCGACAGGGCGAAAGCGTTAGGTTCGTTGAACGTGAACCAGATATCACACAGACTCCCTAACTCTTCGGTGATCTTTTCTACGTAATTTAGATAATGAGCGACCGTTCGAGGATCGTGCCAGCCACTGATATCGGCAATCCAGGCTGGATTTGTAAAGTGATGCAAACACAGTAGCGGGGTGATGTTATTTTCTCTTAGTAACGACAAAGCACGCTTGTAATGAGCAATCACCTCGTCGTCAAACTCATCAGCACGTGGCTGGACCCGTGCCCACTCAATAGAGAACCGATACGCACTCAAACTCAGCTCGTTCATCAGCGCCACGTCTTGCTCGAATTTCTGATAATGACTGGCAGCTGAACCGCTAATGTAGTTGTCAGGGTTTTGTGCTTTATGCTTGACAGCACCCCAGTTAGGAACAACGCCTTTGAGACGTTTCTCTGCAGTTTGGGCGAGGTTATCAGCGACAGTTGGTTCCCATTGGCTCCAGTCGTTGGTAATTCCACCTTCAACTTGATAGGCGGCCGTTGACGCACCCCATAAGAAGCCGTTAGGAAATTTTTGGCTCATAGATTGGCGTCTTCGGGAGGAACCTCGACTCGGTGTTTGGCGGTGACGTCAAACTCCTCCAGATACCAACCAAATAACAATCGAGTCTGAGCGTTTAAAGCAGCGCCTGAACCAAAAATAATTAGGGAGAAGGGTGTCAATATCCATTGCAGTATCATGCTGACATTCCGACGCCAGCTCACGTGATCCGGCCGCGACGGAATTGCTCGCATCGACGAAATAATCGGACCGAGCAACCCTAACAGCGATATTGTTAGTATAAATCCTGTCAAATCCGGCAGACGATGGGCGACGATTTCAGCTGAGTTAAACTGGCTAGCGACTAATGGCAGCCAGCCGCCAATCGCCAGCACAATTGGCGCGCACGCCCAGGAAAAGTAGCCCTCAAGTTGACGAAAAATTTGCACAAACTTTTTGGACCATGGGATTTTCCGATCTCGGAACGATTTTATGATCACGTAGGGTGTATCAGACACTCCATACGCCCATCGCCGCAGCTGTTTGAACTGCTCTTTGAATGTTTTAAGGTAACCATCGGCCAGCACGGCATCTTGGTAAATCGCAGTGTAAAGCGGCACCACGGTGTGTTTGCCGTCGTAAGTGAAGTACATTCGCCAGTATTGATGACCGTCCTCGACAATCGTTCGAACGTACCAATAGTCTGCTTCAATCAAACCCTTCAGACTTTGTGCATGGCTAGCGAAATTACGCAAGCGATACGGTCGCATCGCCTCCATCAGTAACCAAAAACTGTTATTAGTAGCAATGACGCGAGTTAACGCCGGCGCATCCCAGATGTTGTTAAAAAACATCGCCATTGGTTGGTATGACTTTTTGTATCGCTCATCACTAACACAGTAAATGTAGGTTAAATATGCTAGATAGTCACTGCTGACACGGTGGTCGCAATCGAGAGTGGTTACTATCACATGTTCGGGATCGATGCCACGTTCTGCAGTGAGTTCTGTGACCTGCTTGGCGGCGAATGTGATATTTCCAGCTTTACCCTTGATTTCGCCAGGGATGTCAGCCGGATGAGTCGCCACCCAAGCGTCACCAAAGTACTCTCCGTATTTCTCAACTAGTTCATTAGCTGTGCGCTGAATATCCGGGCCGCCGCGCTCTTCGACCGCCAGCACTAGCATTACTCTATCTAGATCATAATCACTATCCAACAAGGCTTTAATAGATGGTTCAATAATGCTCCTTGATTCGTTATAGGCAGCGACGATAATTGCATGACGCACGTCGAGAGGGTCTAGCGGTTCGTCATTATTTGACAACTGTTGTTCGAGCAGTCGTCGGTATGGCTTTAACGCTCGCCGCTTCACGCTAGTTAGATTTGGTTCTGACAGCAGCTCGTCGACTTGCTTGAGTGCTATTTCTGGTTTAGTGACATATTGTAATCTGTGTCGCCAATCAAGCGCTTTAAGCGAGCGCATCAGTCGATAACCAGTAACTAGACGTTGCGAATAGCCGAACAGTTTAAACAGCCACAAAATCGCGTAAGCAACAATAACAATTGCCACCACATCGATCGCGATAAAACTAAACACCACCAGTCCAATCAAAAACCCCCAGCTCATCAGACCGGGCAGCATCTCGAGTAGCCGCCATTTCCAGCGCGCAACTCCAAGCTCATTGCCTTTAACTATAGACATATCGATGTTTCTTTCATTTCACATCGTAGTATATCAGCGACAGAGCCTGTTCGCGAGGTGGTACAATAGACGACAATGAGCCAAAAACTAATATCCTGGAATGTAAATGGCATTCGCGCAGTCCAGCGTAAGAATGCCCTACAACAGATTTTCGATATGAACCCAGACGTTATTTGCGTCCAGGAAATCAAAGCCACCGAGGATCAGGCGGATCTAATAACCGACGGCTATTACCAGACCTGGAACCCCGCAGAGCGAAAAGGTTATTCCGGTACGCTCGTACTGAGCAAGGAAGAACCACTCAATATCATCCGTGACCTACCTAAAGACATCGAAGATAAACATAAACTAGAAGATGAATACGGCGATCCGAACACCGAAGGACGCATTATCGCCGTAGAATTTAAGAACTATTGGCTGGCAACAGTTTACACTCCAAACGCAAAGGGTGATTTAAGCCGCATTCCGCTACGTGAACAGTGGGACCCAGCGTTTTTAGAGCTAATGCAGCGACTAGAAAAAGAGAAGCCGGTTGTGTTTTGCGGTGACCTCAATGTCGCTCACACTGAAGAAGATTTAGCACGACCAAAGGCGAACAAAGGTAAAAAGGGCTTTACTGACGAAGAGCGAGCCGGGTTTCAGGCCTTCATTGACGCCGGGTATATCGACACATTTAGACTATTCACTGAAGGCGACAGCCACTACACTTGGTGGAGCTATTATTCTAAGGCCAGAGAACGCAATGTCGGCTGGCGGATTGACTATTTCCTAGTCAGTCGAGCACTCAAAGACTTAGTTGAATCAGCTGAAATCCACGCTGACATTATGGGCAGCGATCACTGTCCAGTCAGTATCGAACTGTCAGCGTAACGAATACTTGATATAATAATTACTGAAATGAGCAAAAAATTTGCCGCATTCGACATGGACGGGACACTGTTTCGCAGCGGCCTCTATCGCGAAGTTGTATACGAACTAGTTGAACTTGGTGCACTTCCGGAATCAATCCTAACCTCACTAGCAGACAAAGAGCAGGCCTGGAAGAAGCGTACTCACGGCTCTGCCTTTGGAGAATTCGATGCTGCTCTGGCGATGTCGATGGACGAACATCTGCCGAAAGTAAAGGTCAGCTACTTTGATCTAGCAGTCGAGCGAGTCATTCACAATCATAAAGATAATGTCTATGTCTATACCCGTGAGTTAGCAAAAAAACTCAAAAAAGACGGTTATGTGTTAATTGCAATTTCAGGCTCTCAACAAGAGGTGGTAGAGCCGTTTGCTCAGCACTATGATTTTGACCACGCAATTGGTCAGCGCTACGAACGTGGCGAAGAATACTTACTCGGCGTCAAGCGCAAAACTCACAAAGGTAAAGGTAAGTTTTTGAAAAATCTAGTTGAGCGCGAAGATTTAACCTTTGAAGACTCAATAGCAGTCGGCGACACTAGTGGAGACATTGAAATGCTCGAACTTGTCCAGCATCCAATCGCTTTCAACCCTGAACAAAAGTTATTCGCGCTGGCAAAAGAAAGGGGTTGGAAGATTGTATTGGAACGCAAGAACATGATGTACGAATTGGAGGCTGACGACGATGAAACCTATCGACTTCACGCTGCAAACCAACACTAAGCCTGCCTTTGAAAACATTATCTGGTCACGGCCAGAACGCCTGTCGTCGGCCGGAAAATTATTAATTATTGGCGGCCATCAGACATCATTCAGTGCCACTCAACAAGCATTTGCTGATGCAGCGTCAGCTGGAGCGGGTCAGGTGCGTGTTTGCCTGCCGCAATCGTTAGAAAAACTTATCGGTGAGCATGAAGATATCTACTACTTGCCACAAACACCGAGTGGCAGCTTTGGAGAATCTGCATTAAACGAGCTGAAAAGTTACGTCGACTGGGCTGACGGCGTGTTGTTGCCGGGTGAGTTGTCAGAAAACAGTGAAACTGAATTGATGATGACAAAGCTACTATCTAAAACCACCAAACCGATTGTGGCTACTGGCGACGTGCTAACGATGATCTGGCGCAATCTTCAAGAGCTTCCGACCGAGCAGCTCACGATTGTTTGTGACTACAAGCAACTCCAACAACTAATCGTCGCCCAGTCCTTACCAATCATGATTAAACGCGACGATTCGTACCCAACGATTCGCGACAACCTACGTGAACTGAGCAGTGAAACTGGTTTAGCGTTTGTAGTTGCAAACGACAAACACATTTTTGTGTCCGCCGACGGAAACATCAGCCAAAGTGATATCGCCTTTAATAACCAACTGCCGACTATTGCAGCCGTAGTGACGATGCAATTTCCTAAACGTACATTCGAAGCACTGACTACTGCCGTGTACTTGTCAGTCACCGATAATTAACGGATTAACAATTTCGCCTACACTGCGATTAATTGTCGACACCTCCGGTACATCCCACCACCACGTATCACTTGATCGAATCATAAATCCACTAATACCACCGCCCTGAATCATGCCTAGAATAATTAACGTAGCCAGGGCGCTTTTTACGGCAGCTCTACCACGCAGCACCTCTGATGCAGCTCGCAGCACCACCGCCATCGCCGGCAACAGCACCAGCAATAAATAGCGACCATTTATCGCTACCATCTGGCCGGTGGACAGATAACTTCCGGTGTAATTTCTAACAATCAATATTCCAACATATAGCACGACCATACTTATAAACAGGATGTCTGTTGGGTTTCTCAGTCGACGTGGCAATGTCATCAGCACAAAGCCGAGCCCGACAATGCTGATCACATGTACTGTAGTCGACACGATTGGCAGCGGTGGGAAGTTCTGGTAGGTATCTACTGCGGTGTTACCATTGATTGTAAACAGTAGTCGTTTATGCATGCCACGGTACCAATCAACAGCATACTGAGTAGAGTTAGGTTCAAAATTGTCCGAAAGATTTTGATTTAATCTGTAGTCACGGCCATATGGCCCAAACGCTCGGCAACGTTGCTCGCTGAGCACCGCGTCACAGCTTGGTTGCAGCTGTCCATAATTGATGACATTACCGCCATAACGCACAACAAACAACAATCCAACAAGCGCAAACGCAGCGATTAGAGCGTAATCGCGCCAGCCAGTAATTTTTAGTTGTTGTTTTAGGCCTACAAACAGTGACTTACTTTGTTTTTGTTGTAAGATCAGCCAACCGAATAGCACTAATCCCGAAGCAGCAAAGATTGGCAAAAATGCGACTTTGACGATGCTTGCTGTCAATCCAACTGTTAGCCAACTCAGTAGCTCTCGCAACGGAATTTTGTTCTTTTCATGAACGATTTTGATAATTCTAACAGCCAATAATAGCGAGATATTTACCAGCAAGAACAGCACATTGTCATAATTAATTTGTGCAGCTAACTGCGGGACTATTGGAATCATTACAAACACAAACAGCGCTAGACTGCTCGCAGCTCGAGACACATTAACTTCACGTAACAGCTTGCGGCCGATAATTAACCCATAGCCAAAGAAGCCGATATTTATAAACCGCAGCATCAAGATTATGCCGATATCACTTAAACCTAATGCCTCCAACAATCTATAAATGAAGCTAAATACCCAATAAAACAAAAAGGATGTCTGGCCTATGATTTGTCCGAGATAATCATTCGCTAGGGCTTGCGAGTCGAAAAATGGCGACCACTGGGTGGCGTAGAGCTTAATCGTTTCAAAATGCACACCTTCATCGAACACACCAGGGTAGATCATCGATAGCACCAGCCACAAAGCCTGAAAGGCAAATAGGGCTAGCACTCCATACCACATCCATGTACTGGCTAGTGCAGCGTGTATCTTGGTTACTGTTCGTTTAATAACATTCATTTTTAAAAATTATAGCAGTCTTGCTGATTAAGACACTTTAATGACTGTTTGTGCTGCCGGGCTAGAAAACCTGCTCTAGATACTGTTATTATTGATATCGCACGCCGCGGTGGCGGAATTGGCAGACGCGCGGGACTCAAAATCCCGTTCTTTCAACGGAGTGTGGGTTCGATTCCCACCCGCGGCACCACAAAAAGCAGACGTTTGTGGCGTCTGCTTTTTTATGCAAGACAGCTTGCAGTAATTTTATAACGCTTATAGCTGAAATATATCGAAATTATTGTATACTAAACGGATGAAAGGAAGCCTAAATGGACGATAATCTGTACCGAATCCCCAGCCAGCCAAATCAACCACAAAATCAAGACGATTCACAGCGTCAAGATGGGGCTGACAGTGCCGCAGACATCGCTAGAAGTAAGCTACGCGCAATTTACGAGCAGCAGAACGACTCGGAACCGCAGACCCAACAGGCACAGCCTGCACAACCTCAGACTCCCGTACAACAACCAGATCCCGCTTATCGTCAGTCCAACCCAGCCAACTATCATTCGCAGACAGTTCAGCCCGAACAACAACCCGCACCGCCTAATAACTCGCATCCTGAGTCAGTAGTTACTCCTGGACCCACCCAACACCAAGCACAGCATCGACAGCGGCCGATAGAACAAGCGTCAGAATCCGCAACCTCACAGCCGCAGCAATCACAGGTTTTTCATCCACAAACTGAGCCGAATCAATTCCACGCTCAACCAACCAACGTTACACCTGCTGCAGAGCCAACGCAGCGCGATCAGAATCATCCAACTGCTGAACCGCATATTATTCAACCTACACCAGCTCAGCCAGAGTCTCAGCAGGGCGATCCACTAGATTTTCATATTCCTGGACAGCCTCAGTCTTCACCACAATTTTCGCAACAAGGATATGTCCCTTCGCAGCAGTACGCGCAGGAAGTGTCACTTGAAGATCAGATTGATGGGCTTAAACACACCGCCCCGGACCACCAATTGCCGATTCAATCACAATCGAGTGCGAGAAAATCATGGATTCCTAGTAGTTTGCAACCCTTGCTGCGGTCATTAGCGCTAGCTGTAGTAATTGCAATCATTTACAACCATCAGTTTTTAGTTGGCCAAGTTCAAAGCTATATCAACCCTGCCCAGTCAGTCGTCAGCCCAGCAATCATTGCACCAAATCAAAGTGAAAACGTCAGTGATGAAAACAAAATAGTAATCCCAAAGATTAACGTCGACATTCCAGTCGTGTATGACGTAACAACGTTTGAAGAGTCTGCTGTCCAAGCTGGACTAGAGCGGGGCGTTGTCCACTACGGAAACACAGCACTTCCTGGGGAGAATGGCAACAACGTAATCCTTGGTCACAGTTCAAATAACTTTTGGAATAATGGCAAATACAAATTTGCTTTTGTGTTGCTCAATAAACTACAAGAAGGGGACACATTCACTCTGCACTACGAAGGCACCGCCTATACGTATGAGGTGTTTCAGCGCCGCATCGTACCACCGACTGCCGTAGAAGTAATCTTTGAAGATTTTGGTGAACCTGTCGTAACGCTAATCACCTGCGACCCACCTGGAACCGCCTGGAACCGGTTAGTTGTCAATGCTAGACAAATCAGCCCTGACCCTGATAACGCCACCACGCCTAAAGACTCTCCTGATCAACCGAATGAAGTTATCACTGTGCCGAGCGATAGCAGCAGCTTGCTCGATAATCTGTTCAACTAATAGTTACCGAAGTGGCGTAATAAGCAATTGCTCGTCAACAACACTAAACACTGCTGTTTTCTGCGCGTTTAGCACTGCTGAATTTGCTTGTTCAAAATTTATTCGCCTTTGATTTGACCCTTCGTAATCAACAACATATACGCCACTGTCACCGCGAGCAACAAAGTGGTGAGTACCGCTCCACTTGAGAGTCGAAAGTTGGTCGACCAATGCAAAGTTATAAGTTTGATTCTGTTCGATATCATGAACAAAATAACTACCGTCATCTGATGATCCAAGCACAAACCGACCATCCGGGCTGATACTTGTAACACTGCTGAATTGATTCAGCTCACGCTCAAACGGAGCTGATAGAGCATCGATTATTACTTTTGTTGACCCAGACTGAGTGTAGGCTACGCTCGTTTGGTTCGAAAAACTACTCAGAGCCAACTCTACCGACCCTTCAATGTCATTTAAAACAGGGATTAACACACGCTCGTTGTTGCTCCAGGCCTGCAAAGACTCTGATTCGTCAGCTTCATGCCAGACGACAGCACTGTTATTCAACGTAAATGCATCCGCCTGTCTCGTCAGTAATTGCAGGGTCTTATCCTCTACACTAAGAAGCCACAGCTGTCCTTCGCGACTGAGCAGTATTTTTGGTTCGACATCAACCACAAAGCCCTGTGGCCTGAAGCTACCAATCTCGCCCGTAAGATTAACAATTTCAGGATTTAGTTCCGATATATCTGCAACAAACCACGACACATCACCGTTTTGAATCGTCTTATATAGTAATTGCTCGGAGGACTCTGCCCACAATATTTGATCAACAATTGATTCAGTTACTACATTTAATTGTCGATATGGCTGATCGAACTCGCCGGATTGAAGTTGATAAATCACAATCCGGCCAGTCTCAGCCACCGCCAACAGACTGCCAGTTTGGTCGAACGAGTAGCGATCAGCTTCGTCGAGCGCCAGGGCAGGTTCAGTCCCAGCCTCTACGTCAAACGGGATTAAAAACGGATATGTAATCCAATTAACACTACCACCATCAACAATAATATCTCGACTCCAGCGCTGAAAACCATCCTGTTCCAGCGCAATCTGACGATCTCCTTCAACCAGACTTAACCGAGCAGGTGTCTGTTCGCCGCTGTTTTTACCGTCAATTATCACTGTCGCATCTGGATTCGACTCGAAACGAATAAGGCCCGTGAGTACTAACCCTTGTTGGTTCAGGTTTAGCTGATACCCTTGAGCGAGCTGGATAACAAAATATGTCCCGCCAGCTACCGCTGTAAGTAAAAACACATACGTTACGATAACGCGAAGATAATGTCTAAAACTTGGTCTATGTCCGAGCATGATGCACACAATTATAACAGCCGTAGCCGTGTTGCAAATTCGGTAATTTCCTAGCACACTACCAATAATGTTTGGTAAATCACTCGCAATCGATCTCGGAACTGAAAACACTAGAATCTATGTGCCCGGCCAAGGCGTAGTAATGAATCAATCAACCATGATTGCATTTGATCAGGACAATGAAATTACTGCAGTTGGCGCTAAAGCTGAAGCAATGTATGATCGCCAGCCTGAAAAAATCGAAATCATTCGTCCAGTAGAAAACGGCGTAATCGCTGACTTTAAATCTACACGACTACTGCTTGAGCAATTTATTAATCAATCAGTTGGGCGCTGGCGTCTTCGGCCGCCGCACGGTGTGTTTACCGTATCTGGCGGCGCTACATCAACGGAACGTAGAGCGATGGTCGAGTTGGCAAAATCGGCAGGTGTGCGAGATGCAATGGTGATTGAAGCCGTTGTCGCAGCCAGCATCGGAGCAGGACTAGATGTCGGCGCTGCTAAAGGCTCAATGATTATCCACTTTGGAGCTGGCACTTGTGAAGTAGCTATAATCTCTCTTAGCGGCATCATTAGCTCTCATACCATCCGTACTGGCGGTGCTACGATCGATTATCAAATCCAACGCTACCTCAAGCGACATCACAATCTCCATATTAGTAGTCGTCGCGCACGCCAACTCAAACATAGCTTGGGTCAAGCAATATCTTCAGATAAAGCTGGGGTTGAAGACGTTAAGGGTCGCGACGCATTAAAAAATCTACCCAAATCACTTCAGGTCACCGGCAATGACTTAGTAAAGCCGATCGAAGACGTAGTAGAAAAGATTACACTAGCCGTCAGAAGCGTCATGGAGCAAGCATCTCCAGAGCTAGTTAGCGACATTGCCGAAGACGGCATCATGCTGAGTGGCGGCAGCGCACAGTTAAATAAAATTGACCAGCTACTGCGTAAAACCCTTAATACCCCCATTATTACTGCCGATGAACCTGAACTCTGCGCTATCAAGGGTGCAGCTGAAGCGCTTGCCAATCGAGACGACTACAAGCAAAGTCTATTTAATATCTAGACTTTAGCTTTGTCTAAAAACCGAAAAAATACTACACTATACATAAGCAAAAACGATAAGAGGGTAGTTTAAATACATGAGTAATGGCGCCGGGTTCGCAATCATTGACGGAAAACCGTTGCATCCAGATACCGGTCAAGCAATTGACGGACTTACTCCGCAAACACGTACCGTAAAAAAGACTACCCAGCAGCAGTCAAATATTTCAGCCTCAATACCAAAAGCGCCCACACATAAAAAACCTCCAGTCCGACCTGTAATCGATGGCCTAGGTGGTCCTCGGCGACAGCTACCAAAACAGCCACGATCAAACGTGAAGTCGAAGCCATCTTCGCCAAAACCACAACAAGCGCCTCCACAGCCACAAACGGAACAAAACTCTCAAGCCGGACCGGTTGAACCAACAACAAAAGAAAATCCCACAAAAACTGAAAAACAACTTATACAGTCGCGCAAGCTGTCAGAACGTCGCGCCCAACGAGCCCAGCAGTATCGACAACACCACGCAATTTCAAAATTCGGTGCAATCAAGCACCAGGACCGAAAGCAACAGGCAGATACCACACCGACAACACCGCTCTACAAACCGAGCGAAGAGCTGGCTACAACAGCAATTGCTCGACAGGTTTATCAACCCCAAGCAGCAATCAATAAACACTTGAGCGACCACGACCATACTGAAAATCCGCCCGAATATGAAGACAATAAACCACAGCAGTCGCTGTTTTCGTGGCTAAACCCATCGTCGCGCGCCATGAAAATAGCAACGGTAACGATGAGCGTCCTCATGCTGAGTGCCTACGTCGCATATCTAAACGCTCCAAATATCAGCGTGCGTATCGCTGCATCACGCGCCGGCATCGAGGCACAATTACCTGGCTACACACCGAGTGGTTTTACTCTCAGCGGGCCGGTCGAGTATGAGCCGGGAAAAATCGTCATTAGCTTTGGAAGTAATTCTGACGAACGACAATTTACTATTACAGAAGAAGAGAGTCGCTGGAACAGCGAAACTTTGCGCGAAAACGCAGTCGCGAATATTAGCGAAGACTACGAAACCGTCCAACGTGGCGGGCTAACTATCTACATCTGGAACGGATCCAGCGCATCATGGGTTAACCAAGGCATCCGCTACACCCTCGCTGGTGACGACAGCCAGCTGTCTGAGCAACAAATTACTCAAATCGCCACTAGTCTCTAGACTTACTTTTTATTATTAGCAATTGATTTTTATTCTCTCATACGGCATCTATGATTCTTTTTGCCCGCCAAAAAGAACGTAGAGATGATATCTGTTAATATAGTTACCTATGAATGATAATGTCAGAACTCGTTTCGCTCCCAGCCCCACTGGCAAACTCCACATCGGTGCACTACGCACGGCATTGTTTGCGTGGCTAGTAGCACAGCAAAACGATGGACAATTCATATTACGTATTGAGGATACTGATAAAAACCGTGAAGTTGATGACGCAGTGCAACATATTAAAGACTCACTCGACTGGCTCGGTCTGCACACCGATGAAGGGCCAGACCAAGACGATAAATACGGACCATATACGCAGTCAGAACGGCTCGACATCTACCATAAATATGCTCAGATACTAATCGACAAGGGTCTGGCTTATGCTGACCCAACCACGCCAGAACAACTAAAGCAATGGCGCAAGCAAGCCCAAGCCGAAAAACGACCATTTCACTTTCGAGACCACCGACCAGAAAATCCTCCTGAGTGGGACGGTTCGCTGCCACTACGTTTTAGGATTGATGCAGAAACCAGTCCAGACTGGCACGATGAAATCCGCGGCGATATTGACGGTGTCAACGAAAACATTGATGACTTTGTAATTATCAAGACTGACGGTTACCCAACCTACAACTTCGCCCATATCATTGATGATCATCTGATGAAAATCTCCCACGTTATTCGTGGCGATGAATTTATCTCAAGTATGCCGAAGTTTCTAATCCTGCAAGATGCACTCGGTTTTGACCGGCCAAAGTATGCGCATGTGCCGCCAATCCTGGCGCCAACAGGCAACAAAAAACTATCGAAACGTGATGGCGCGACCGATATATTTGATTATCGTGACCGAGGATACCTGCCGGCAACGATGATGAGCTTCCTGGCTACACTCGGCTGGAACGATGGCACCGAACAAGAAGTGTTTACAGAACAGGAACTAATCGAAAAATTTAACCTCAATCGTGTCCAGAAATCTGGCGCCCGCTACGACGAACAACGTCTGAAATGGCTCAACGGACAATTTATCCGTAACATGCCCCTTGATGAGCTATCGCAAGCTGTCAAAAACCACTGGCCAGAGCAAGCCGACACAGCAGACGATAAATACAGACAACAAGTATTAGCGTTAACACAAGAACGACTAAAGTTCTTTGCTGAACTACCAGAGCTAACCAGGTTTTTCTTTGCTACGCCTGATTATTCAAATGTTGAGATACTTGACAAAAAACTCCGGAAAAAGCTCGATGAACTGACCGCTAAGCAGTGGTTAGAGCTAGCAGCTACAAAACTACAGTTGATTGAATTCAATCATGACGCGATCGAGACAGAACTGCGAGAGCTAGTCGATGAACTCGACACCTCAGCCGGTGTACTATTTAAACTATTGCGTGTCAGCGTGACTGGTCAATGGGTAGCACCAGGACTGTTCGAAACTATTGAGACTATCGGTAAAGACGAAGTCCTCAGCAGAATTAAACTCGCAACTGCTTCACTCTAAAAGCAAAAGCGGTATAATAGCCGTATGTTTAAGCACAAACTAAAAGAACTCAAAACATTTCTGAAAAACCACCCCCGAACTAGCTGGTTAATTGGCGGCATGGCTGCCACATTAATTCTTACTGGCGGATTAATCCTGGCGCTTCGAAACGACGTCAGTGTTGAACGCACCCAAAATCAAGTCAGCACCGCCGAAACACAACCAGAACTGGTGCCGTCACCAACCACCGGACTCGACGTTAGTCCTTCTGTAGCCGAGCGTCCGGTAATGAGTGTGATTGTCAGTAACAGTGTTGGTGCTAGGCCGCAAGCAGGCTTAAGCTCGGCCGATGTGGTATTCGAAACGATTGCAGAAGGCGGTATTACCCGCTATTTGGCCCTATTTCATGATAAAACGCCAGAAAATATCGGGCCGGTTCGTAGCCTGAGGCCGTACTTTATCGACTGGGCAATTCCGTTTGACGCTGCTGTTGCACACGTCGGTGGCAGCCCGAAAGCACTTGACCAAGCCAAAACTCGACTCAAAGGTCGCGACCTCGATGAATTCCGATTCGGTCGTCAAACATACACCCGAGTCGGCTCTCGTCTGCCACCGCACAACACCTACACTTCATTTGATCGCTTACGTGACGCCGCAAAATCCATTGGCATGACTACCAGCGATGTCAGCTCGATTGAGCGAGCTACTGCGGACGCAGTCAAAACACAGATGACTGACACACAAAACGCAACATCATTATCAATTCCGTTCTCTAGTGACAGTTATAATACTACCTGGACCTACAGCAGTGGACCTAAGACCTATAAACGTTCATTGGCCGGTGAAGCCCACAAAGACGCCGACAACAATCAACAGATTGCCGTGGATACGGTGGTAGTTATTAGAACGTCATTCGGAACTGACACGTATGGCGGTACAACCTACGCTGATCCTGACAGTGTCGGCAACGGTGATGCAGTTATTTTCCAAAACGGAAAAGCATTGGAGGTGTCATGGAGTCGCGAGAAAGACGGGCAATATACGTTTAAAAAGGGTGGTGAAGAAGTAGCAATCAAAAAAGGATCGATGTGGATTGCCGTCCAACCGACAAACCAACCACTGAACTATGACTGAGCAAGCTAAACTTCGCTATAAAACTGGCTACATGCTGATTTTGTTTGGCGCGGCGGTCGTCGGTGTCGCCTGGCTGAGTCAGTGGTTAAGTATCGATATATTTAATCTAACTGGTCCCACTCAGGCAGTCGTTACTGGTGCACTAACCGCATTCGGAGTTATTGGGCTAGCGTTTGTGTTTGAGTGGTATATTGCGCGTCCACTTATTTACTTGTCACGATTCATTTCGCACATTGCAAGTGATCAGCCGCTAGAAGAGGGTGCAATCCCAGATCACCGTTACGGACACGATCTCGTGAAATCAACAATGCAGACCCTCAGTCAGTTTGTACAACGCGTCGAACAGTCGACGAATATAACTTCAGCGCGCGCTCAGATTGCCACTGACGCCATCGAACAACTAGCTCAGCCCGTGATCGGGCTCGACAATCAATCACGAATTATCATCAGCAATAATGCGGCCCGTGAACTACTCGGAGTAGACTCATTAACAGGCGAATTACTTAAAGAAATGCTGCCAATTAACGTTGATCGACAGCAGTTTTTGACGAAATGGCTGGAAGAGACTCGCAATACAGTAGTTACTGCCACCAAATCGTGGCCTGACGCTCGCTACGTTAATCAAGATCGCCAGCAATACGTGTTTGAAGTCCACGCTAGCTTCACGCGCAATCAAAGAGATGATCTCGAGACAGTGCTGATGTTGGTAGACGTCACTGAGCAACATCAGGCTGATGAAATGAAGGTTGATTTTGCTGCAATGGCAGCCCACGAACTACGCGCACCAATCACCGTTATTCGCGGTTACCTCGATGTATTCGAGACAAAACTACGCGAGAAATTCACCCCTCAAGAGCAAATCTACATCGATAAGCTAAAGGTATCTGCAGATCAACTAAACGACTTTATCTCAAATACGCTAAATGTCTCTCGGGTCGACAAAGGCGAATTAAGTCTCCACACAACCCGCCAGGATTGGGCTCCAATATTGCAGGAAACCACTACCACGCTGCAGCTGCGGGCAGAAACGTATGGCAAACAACTCACGCTGTCAATCACTGAAGACCTACCGAAAGTGCTGGTCGATCAAGCAGCGATTTCTGAAGTAATCACTAACCTTGTCGACAACGCGATCAAATATTCAAAGATTTCAACTCAGATTGATATCGCTAGCCGTCTCGACAGTAATGGCTGGATTGAAACTACTGTCACCGACTACGGAATCGGGATTCCAGCCAACCTAGTCAACAAACTCTTTACCAAATATTATCGATCACACCGCAGCAAAGATAATGTCGGTGGCAGCGGTATTGGGTTATACTTATCTAAAGCAATTGTCGATCAGCACCACGGTCAAATCTGGGCAAAGAGCAGTGAAGGGCAGGGCAGCACATTTGGTTTTAGCCTGCCACCAGCTGATCGAGTAGATGAATTATCAAACAAAACAGATTCCCAGCAACATGGCTGGATCCAAAATCATTCGCTTTACAGGAGGTAAGAGTGAGCGCTAAAATTCTCTCAGTCGAAGACGACCACTTCATTAGCGAAATGTACACTCAGTCTTTAATTGACGCCGGTTACCAGGTCGACAACTGTGCAACTGGCGCCACTGCTACTGAAATGATTGAATCAGGTGATTATGACTTAATCCTACTCGACATCTTTCTACCAGAAAAAACCGGCATAGAAATCGTCAACGAGCTGCGCGACAAAGGCTTGCTCGATTCTACGAAAGTCGTAGTTATGACCAATTACATGCAGGATGATCATTCTCGTAACCAGCTTGAAACACTGGTGGATGGATATTTGATTAAAGCCAACATAGTGCCCAGTAAACTCGTCGACTATGTAGCTAAGATCTTGGAGGCATAGTGGATTCAATCGATGACTTACTCCAAAACAAAGCCGCCAAACTGGACATCGCCGACAAACAAAGTGAACTAGAGTTGATTCAGAAGGAGATCGATCGCATCTTCCCTGACGGCGTGCGCGCAACGCAGGTAAAACAAGAGACGTTGGTTATCAAAGTTAAAGGTTCAGCCCTTGCTAGTGACGTACGGATGCAACAGATAGTGATTGTTGATGCAATTAGCGGAATCTGCGACCCAGATATCGAAAAACTTTGGATTCGACAGTAGAACGCTAAGCAGCTCTGCCAAAACTTGGGAAATCTACCAATTGACCTAAGACCGCGTCAGGGTTGTAGATAACCAGATTGTGGCCGCCAATAATCTCCTCTATTACTGGATTTGCGGCAGTGACATCATGGCAGCAATAAGAGTTTTCGAAGAATTCGTCTCTATCAGCAGACACTATAGCGCCAGTAATTTGCTTGTCCTGTTTGAGCTGTCGTAGAAAATCTTTCGTTGAAAACTGCGATATCTCTCGCGCTAAAACGCTGTTAGCGGCAATATTTCCGAGAAGCTGACTAGTTCTATCCCTGAAAATCTCACCCAGTTTGACGCGAACAGCCTCTCTGCCAGCTAGTATTCTAGCATCTGATTGCACTATTCGAAGTGCAGATACTACTAAACGAGTCATTGGCGTTGGCTCGGGCGGATTAAACGCAACTATTTCTAGTGGAGCCTTATCAGGAAATTTTCTAAATGCGGCTGCTATTGCGACCTGTGCACCTGAGTGGCCAGCGACTTTCTTATTCTGCATCATTCGTGCGAGCGTCTCCGGGTCGGCCAATGCATCAACTAGCGAAGGACCAATCACAACTTGATCTGCAAACCCATACTTCTCCAATGACTCGCCAACTGGTTCAGTGACCTCTGTTCCTGTAATAAAGCCTGGTAGAAACAACCCATTCAAACTCATGTACATATGATTACACTACATGATATTTTAGTCAAAAGGGTTACGTTTAATGTCTCATGCTTAATGGTATGTCGACACTCTACATACAGTTTCTTTATAGGAGGTAGACTAAAATGTAATGTGTAATTAGGAGGTGGAAGTTATGAATGCTTTCGGTATCAATTCACCACATATACACAACTACAGCGTAGATGGCACGACACCTAAAGTTGTTCCTTACTCTAAAAAGCACTACATACGAACCCTCGAACGCATTCGTGAGCTCGGAATCAGTAGCTTTGGGTTTAGAAGATCAGAAGTAAAATATCTACCCCAACTCATCCACCCAGACGAGGAACTTGGAGGCATTGTTCAAGGCCGCAGCAGCTCTGGCCATGCCATGCTTGCTGCGACCGACCGACGCATCATTTTCCTCGACACCAAGCCGCTATTCGTCAAATCCGAAGACATCTCTTATTTCGCTGTAGCAGGCTTAAGCGTAGAGTGGATTGCCTGGTCTGGCACATTAATTCTGCACACACGATTAGGAGATTTTAAATTCAGAGTTAGAGACCGACGAGCAGCAGAAATTTTCCGCTCATATGTAGAACTGCGCTGCCTAGAACATCAACAACCGGCTATGACCCAAAGTGTATAGAGGAACGACAAGAACCAATAACCTGACCACGTAAATAGCGAGGCATCTGCTGCGCTTTAATTGACCTAGATCTCTATAATTTGGGGGATGGTTAGTAAAGGAAACAGCACTCCGATGGCATAGATTATTTTGTCCAAGATTGCTTTTTCTTTCTTGGAAGCAGACTCAATATGAAATTTTCTATTTTGGTGACTATTCATGGCTATTATTATATCGTAGATTATTTTTAATAAAATTTATAAGACATAAGAAAGACTTCATCAATTTCAAATGGAGCTTTATTTGGTAACCCTAAGCGGAGTCGGTCACGAATATTTGCCTGTCGGTAAATTTCTCGACCCCATCTCAACTCCGGTGATGGTCGTCACGCCGGGCTTCCGACGATCCGACATGCCAACTGGCATGTCTCGCACCAGTTTTCAGAATACAGTAGCTCAATTCACAGCGGAGAATAACCAAAAACAAAACCGAGCACATGGCTCGGTTCTATTTTTGGTGACCCCACGGGGAGTCGAACCCCGGTTTTCAGGATGAGAACCTGATGTCCTAGGCCACTAGACGATGGGGCCAAATCACTGCACATATTATAACCGTAGAGTTCATTTTCGCAATCTGATAAC
>Ga0306869_1000085_pt1 | contig 56218 bp, 55 predicted proteins | sample AntRauTorckE6833_FD_190421 | JGI IMG/M metagenome (GOLD analysis project Ga0306869, IMG submission 190421) | Saline lake microbial communities from Rauer Islands, Antarctica - Metagenome Torckler E6 #833 (v2) (version 2) | ecosystem: Environmental > Aquatic > Non-marine Saline and Alkaline >... | reverse complement strand
TTATAATGATTTGCCTATTACTTCACTTTAATTCAAAAGAAAAAAGACAATATTTCAAATGAAATATCATCTTTATATTCTATTCTTAAATATCAAAGACCCCTATCCTTGACATTCAACCTTTATTTAGTTGGTTTATAATAATTCAGTGGGTATTTATCAGTTAGAGTTTTAACACGTTTGATAACTTGACCTAAAATTGCCTCATCATCTGGGTTAGATAGAATCATATCAACCAAGATCGCAACTTCAATAAAATCGTCTTCTTTAAAACCTCTTGTTGTCATTGCTGGTGTACCTAAACGTATTCCGCTGGTTACAAATGGTTTCTTTGTATCATAAGGAATTGTGTTTTTATTACAAGTAATATTTGCTTTATCTAATAACTTTTCAGCTTTTTTTCCAGACATCTTAGCTTTTGATAAAACATCGACCAATAATAAATGATTGTCAGTTCCATTTGAAACAACATGGTAACCTAAATCTATAAATTTTTTAGCAAATGCATCTGCATTCTTAACTACTTGTTTTTGATATTCGATAAACTCATCCGTTAAAGCTTCACCAAAAGCAACGGCTTTTGCAGCAATGATATGCATTAATGGTCCACCTTGAATTCCAGGGAATACTACACGGTTAACATTTTTAGCAATGTCTTCATCATTTGTTAATACAATACCACCTCTTGGGCCTCTTAATGTTTTGTGAGTAGTTGAAGTAATAATATCTGCATATTCACATGGGTTTGGATGTAATTTAGCAGCAACCAATCCAGCGATATGCGCCATATCTACCATAAATAAAGCATCAACTTTGTCACATATTTCTTTAAATCTTTTAAAATCTATAATTCTTGGATAGGCACTAGCACCTGCTACAATTAGTTTAGGTTTAATATCTATTGCTTTTTCTTCTAAGGCGTCATAATCAATAGTTTCTGTTTCTTTATCTACATAATAAGGATAAAAATCATAATCGATTCCACTGAAACTTAATGGGTGACCATGTGTTAAATGTCCACCTTGGTCTAAAGCCATACCCAAAACTTTATCCCCTGGTTTTAAGATAGCTCTATAAGCTGCCATATTTGCTGTTGACCCAGAATGTGCTTGCACATTTGCAAATTTAACATTAAATAATTCTTTAATTCTTTCAATTGCTAGATTTTCTGCTTTATCTACAAATTCGCATCCGCCATAATAACGTTTACCTGGATATCCTTCTGCATATTTGTTTGTTAAAACAGATCCATCTGCTTCCAACACTGCTTCAGAAACAAAATTTTCTGATGCAATTAGTTCGATATGACTTTGTTGTCTTTCAAATTCTTCTTGAATAATATCAAACATTTTTTGATCCTTTTTTTCTAAAATCATATTAAATCCTCCTCTAAAAATATATTATATAACCTTTTAAAATCTTCTAAAGTTAAAGCCTCAGCTCTTATTCTATCATCAAGATTTAATTTTTCTAGTGTTATTTTTAATTTTTCTTTTTCTAAGCCATAACTAGCATTTAAATTATTAACCAAAGTTTTTCTTCTTTGAACAAAACAGGCATGTACAAACTTATAAAAACGTTTGTTGCCTTTACCATCATAAATGTCTAATCTAATAACAGCAGAATCAACTTTAGGCCTAGGTTTAAAAACTGTTTTAGGTACTTTAAACATATATTGAGAATTGGTTTGATCTTGAATAATAACACTAAGTGCATTATAGTCCTTAGTATTTGGTTGGGAAGTTAAACGTTTAGCAACCTCATATTGCATCATTAAAACAAGACGTTTTACTTTTTTACTTTCTTCTAATATTTTCATAATAATTGGTGTCGTAATGTGATATGGCAGATTACTTATCACCGTCACTTCATCAGCATTATCAAGATATGTATTTATATCTCCATCAATATTCTCAGCTTTCAGGAAGTCTTGATGGTTGATATGAATGTTTTTGTCATCATTAAACAATGTTTCTAAATGTGGTATTAGTTCTTCATCAATTTCATAGAGCAATAATTTTTTTGATTGTTTAACTAAATACTTAGTTAAAGCACCAAAACCAGGTCCGATTTCAATCACATAAGAGTTTTGATTAATATCAGCAGCTTTAATTATTTTTTTTATAATGTTTTCATCAAGTAAAAAATTTTGACTAAATTTCTTTTTGATATAGAAATCTTTTTTATTTACTTGGTCATTTACATAGTCATTATGATTCATTTATTATTTCATCTATCCTCTCAACATCAATATTTAAAATATTCATGTACTTTAAAAAAGTTTTACTATTTGCATATGGAATATTAAGTGCATTTGAAACTTTTCTTCTTAAAATATTGGCACCTGGTTTGCTTGCTAAACCTCTGTCCATTAATACTTTAAATTTAATTTTTTCATTTTTTTGATCCATATTTACAGAGTTAATTAAAGCATCATAAATATCTTTTTTATTGGCGTGTTCAATTCCTACCTTTTTCTTATTTTTACTTATGGCTTTTTCTTTATTAATATAGGCTAATTTAAAGTTTCCACCTGTATCCATTATTTTTTTCATGATTTTCTTTCCTGGGTAGTCAGGATCCAAGAATAATATTACTTCATTTTCAAAACTTGCTTTATATATTAAATTTAAAGTTTCATCAGATATCTCACTACCATTTGTTATAATGCAATTTGTATTTGGAAATACACTATTTACTTTGATTTGATCATGATATCCTTCAACAACTATAATTTGATTATTCATCATTGGTTTATAAAGTACCTATCTCTAACTTTTTTTGGTACAAATATTTCAATTGCTTGTTTTTTTACTTTAATTATCTTATTACCTTTACCACCGTATTCGCCATCAATATTCCAACTTTCATTAGAATTTGTTCTAACTTCTAATTTTGTTGTTTTAAATTTTTCAATCAACGGAGTTGACCAAAAAGGAAAAATATAAGAAATTAAGTATAAGATACTATTTAGAGGAAAGAAATTTCTAAACATAATCACATCTACCTGACCATCATCCAAAACTGGTTTATAAACCATATTTAATCCAGCTACTCTTTTTGAATTAATGATTAGCATCAATGAATATATGCCACTGACTTTGCCTTCATCATGATAAACTGTCATTCTCATTTTAGGTATTGAAAAATATTCTTGAGCAGCTTTAAAAATATAAGCTAAATGGCCAATTTTCTTTTTCAGTTTAGAATCTGTGACATAAGAAATATCAATAAATGCCCCTGTACCAGTAACATAACATGAATACCTATCATTGGTTTTAACAACATCCATTTTCACAGACTGATTATCTAAAATAATATTTAAAGCTTTCTCTATGTTTTTACTAAGGCCTAGACTTATCCCTATATCACAAGTTGTTCCTGATGGTATATAGCCAATTTTAGGCTTATAACTATGGTCCATAACCCCATTAACACATTCATTAAATGTTCCATCTCCACCACTAATTAATAACAAATCATATTTCTTATCACACGCTTCTTTAGCAATGTCTGTTGCATGTTCAGGATACTTTGTTGGAACAATATCTACTTGGTCATATTTAATTTTTATTTTTTCTTCTATAAGTGATAAATGATTTTCTATCTTTTGTTTACCGCTCATAGGATTATATATCAAAATTGCTTTCATATAATTCTCCATTTCATCTGTTTAATTATACCATAATAAAAATGATTATTAAACTTATGAATGAATTGTTATAATACTATTTCCTTCGTTTTTTTGTTATAATATATTCGGTGGTGAATCTATGAAAGAAATAAATGCAGTACTATTTGACTTAGATGGAACAATGGTTGATTCTAACCAGATTCTTATTGATTCCTTTAATCATACTTTTAATCACTTTTTCCCAGAAGTTTATTTTACATATGATGATTATATTCATATGATTGGTCCTACTTTAGAAGAAACATTCTCTGCTTTAGAAAAGAATCCAGAAAAAGTAAAAAATATGATTCAGTTTTTTAGAAAATATTATCTTAAAAACGAATATGACTCAATTAAAATCTATCCTAATTTAATTGATACCCTGATCAAGTTAAAAGAGATGGGTATTCAAACAGGGATAGTTACAACAAAATTTAAAGAATCCGCAGTTCCATCAATTGATTATTTTGAATTGCATAAGTATATAGATGTCTATGTCTATTTAGACAGTGTTTCAAAAGCAAAACCTGATGCAGAACCAATTATTTTTGCTAAGAATCAATTGAATAATCCAAAAGAAATAATTATTATAGGTGATAATCCAAGTGATATACAAGCGGGTAAAAACGCTAATATATTAACTTGTGGTGTAGAATGGTCACTCAAACAAAAACAATTAAAATCAGCCAATCCAGACTTTTGGATTTATGATTTTAATCAATTAATTCCAATCATTAATAAATATAATATGGAGGTTTTAGAATGAATTGTATTTTTTGTAAAATTATTGAAGGTGAAATACCAAGCTATAAAGTTTATGAAGATGAACATGTCATGGCTTTCCTGGATATTTCTCAATTAACGAAAGGGCACACACTGGTTGTCCCAAAAAAACATGTGAAAAATATTTATGAAATGGACCAAGAACTCGCTTCTATTGTATTCCAATCAGTGCCAAAGATAGCTAATGCTTTGAAAAAAGCCTTTAATCCAATTGGACTAAATATCATCAACAACAATGAAAAACCACACCAATCCGTTGACCACTTTCACATTCATCTAGTACCGAGATATGAAGATGATGAATTTAGAATGGATTTTATCAATCACCAAGATCAATATGAAAACAAAGACTATGAAAGTGTTTTGAATAAAATAAAAGAAAATTTATAAAAAAAAGAGGAGAAAATCATTTGATTTTCTCCTTAATCTTTAATTATATTTATTCATTATTTCATCAAAATTTATATCCATTTTAAAATCATAAATAATACGATCCATATCTATTAATACATCTTTTAATGTTTTAAATTCAGCTTTTGAAAAATCACTCAATACATAATCTTTCATTTCTACTCTTTCTGATTTATCAATGCCAAACCTGATACGATTAAAATTTTGTGAGTCTAAATGTTGAATAATGGATTTAATACCATTATGTCCACCAGCACCACCTTTGTATCTTAATCTTAATTTTGAAAATGGTAAATCAACATCATCGTAGATAACTAATATTTGATCATTATCAATATTGTAATAATCAGTAATTTTTCTTACAGCGATTCCAGAGAAATTCATGAATGTCAATGGTTTTGCAAGTATTAAATCTCCATCTTCAGCAATTTCTGAATTCATTGTTGATTTTTTCTTAAACTTAATTTTAGCGTTATTGGCATAATGATCTAAAGCCATAAAACCAATATTATGTTTTGAGTTTTTGTATTTTCTACCTGGATTACCCAATCCAACAACCAGTTTTTTCATTATTTTGCTCTCGGTGTTATAACAACATAACGATTAGGTTCATCACCCTCAGATTTAGTTGATACATCACGCCAATCTGAAAGTTTTGTATGGATGATTCTTCTTTCGTATGAATTCATTCTTGTTAATTTTGTTGATGTTTTTGATTTAATAACATCCATAGCTGTTTTTGTTGCCAAAATTTCTAATTGTTTTTTTCTTTGCTCTCTATATCCACCAATATCTAACAAAATAATATGGTAATCTTCAATATATAAATTGATATAGTTTTTTAAAACCGTTTGAATTGCATCTAAAGTTTTTCCATTTTTACCAATTAAAATAGGGTTTTCTTTAGATTCTATACTAAATAGAACGTGTCTTTCATCAATTCTTTTAGCTTCAATCACTGCTTCAATATCCATGTTTTTCAACATAGTTTTAAGATATTCAATTCCATCATCTATGACATCAAAATCAACCACAGCTTCAACAACATATGATTTATTTAAACCTAATAGAGATTTTTTTTCTTCTAATACATTAATTTCAATAAACTCTTTATTAACTCTTAACTCAGAAGCAGCATAACTCAATGCTTGATCATTTAATGCTTTAGTTTCAAACTGTATTCTTTTCATATAAATCCCTTTCGTTAAACTCTTGATCGAAATTTTTCGCGTTTTTTATCCATACCCTTGTGAGATATATAACCTTGGAAAATTTGATAAGCTGTACCGATAATCCAATAGAATGCGATACCTGCATTTGTTATCGCGATAAAGAACATCATCACAACCATAAAATACATGAAATATTTCATTGTTTTTTGACTTTGTTTAGCTTTAGCACTTTGAGTGGTATGTTTTTGAGCTTGTTCACTACGTTTTTGAACTAAGTATTGACTTAAGAACATTAAGCCAGCAACAATTAATGCTAATGGTAAATTGGCTACCCATTCTTCATTTCCTAAAGTGGTCCACAAGAATTGGTAAGAAATCTCATGTTCTCCGCCAGTGAAAAATTGATCTCCTAATGGGAATCTTCTAACAACTTGATACATAGCAATGAAAATAGGCATTTGTAATAATGGCATTAAACAACCAAAAAGATTAATTTTGTATCGTTTATAAATTTCCATTGTTTCCATTTGCATTCTTTGTTGAGAAGCTTGATCTTTTTTATTTCTGTATTTTTCTTGAACTTTGTTAAGTTCTGGTTGTGCTAATTGCATTTTAATTGTCATGTCATTTGTTTTAGCATATATTGGCCATCCTAATGTACGGATAACTAAAGTCATGATTAATAAACCAATCCAATAATAGTAAGAATCACCTAGTAAACCAAATAAATTACTTGCGTAATAAGTAAACCATGCTAATCCTCTAATAATTGATTCCCAAACTCCACTAGATTCACCAATTGGTGTTTCATATACTTCCTGACTACACGAAGCCATACCAAATAATAAAACGACCATAAGTATTGCTAATAAAACTTTCTTATTATTTTTCATTTTTACCGTCCTTTAAAAGATTTGCTTTTTTTAATAATTTCTTAATATTTAGTTTAATCTCATCAAAATTTAAATTTTGAGACTTAACTTTTGCTACAACAAAAAAATCAACATTTGGAAGAATTGATTCATCTTTTATAATTTCTCTAACTCTTCTCTTCATTTTATTTCTTTGAACCGCATTCCCATATTTTTTAGGAACTGATATAGCAAATTTAAAATGTTCTTGATCATGGTTTTTCTGATAATAAATAACAAAGTAAACATTACCTACAGTATTTTTCTTTTTCATCAACTCTAGGATATCTTCACTTTTTTTAATACGATACTCTTTTTTCAAAATGTCCTCCTAAAAAAATCAAAAAATCACCAGTCATATATTTGTCCGGTGATTTCAAGTATAAATATATATATTGGTGAATTTTATTTAATTTTTTATCGGTCAGATACAGATAAAGATTTACGTCCTTTTTTTCTTCTTCTTGAAAGGACCTTTCTTCCGTTGGCTGTAGCCATTCTAGCTCTAAAGCCATGTGTCTTTGCTCTTTTTGATTTACTTGGTTGATATGTTCTACTCATAATCAACACCCCCTAACTGATATTCGAAAACCATGCTATAACATTATACTTAATTTTAATAGCAATGTCAACTTATTTTAGTTTACATTTAGCCAATTAAATATAAATAAGTAAATTACTATATCACGATTTATAATTTTACAATATAATAGTGAATAAATCAAAGTATTTTTTTCCATGTTGATAAATATTTGTTCACATTTCAATTGTGGATAGTCAATTGTTAAAATGTGGAAAACTCAAACAAACCTCTATATAACTGCATTTTTTTTCCACATTTTTATTGTGGATAGATGTTTTTTTAAATAGTTTTCCACATTTTTTTGTTGAAAACTATTTAATTATTTCCTTCTACTTTATGATATATTTATAGTTAGCAGGAGGAAGTATGGAAAATTTTGAACAAATTTGGAATCAAGTTAAATCTAAATTACAATTAACATTTGATGATGATATCTATAATCAACATTTTGCTGTAATTGATAATGTATTTAAAGTTTCCAACAACTATATATATTTAATAGCCCCTAATTCCTATATCAAAAACAAAATTGATAATTTTTATTTAAATCGATTAAACTATATTCTTAATGAATATGTTGATAATCAATATTTATTTAAAATAATCACAAAAGAACAAGCAACTTTGGAATTAAAAAAAGAAGAAAAATATGAAATAAATGTTCCTGAATCAGACATAGAAAATAAATATAAAACAGGACTTAATCATACCTATACTTTTGATAATTTTGTTGTTGGACCTAGTAATAGACTTGCTTATACATCTGCTACTAAAGTTGCCGATCAACCAGCATCATTTGCTAATCCATTATATATTTTTGGACATGTTGGCTTAGGTAAAACCCATTTAATGCAATGTATTGGTAATTTTGCTTTAGAAAACAATCCTAATCAAAAAGTTTTATATGTTAAAACCGACCAATTTATTGAAGATTATGGAAATGCTGCTCAACAAAGGTCTTTTGAAGAATTTTCAAAAAAATATGAAAAAATTGATATTTTATTGGTTGATGACATTCAGTTTTTAGCAGGAAAGACAAAAACACAACTTGAGTTTTTTAAGATTTTTGAAAAATTAAAAGACAACAATAAACAAATTGTTATTACTTCTGATAGACCAGCCTCAGAGTTATTTGATATTATGGCTAGGCTTACCTCTAGATTTGAATGGGGATTAACTGTTGATATCAATAAACCTAGCTTAGATCATCGTATCTTAATTTTAAAGAAAAAATTAAATATTGAAACCTCTGACCCAGACCTTATAACAGATGAAATATTAGAATATATTGCAACTTTATTTGATAATAATGTTAGAGAATTAGAGGGTGCCTTAAAAAGAGTTTTATTTTATTGCACTGCTTTTAACTATGAATTTACAATTGAAAATGCTCAAGAGGCTCTTAAGAACCTAATTAATTCAAAAAATGCAAGTTCTAAACCTATTGATCGTACCAATTATACTAATATCATTGATATTGTTAGTAATTACTACAACATCAATACCACGGACTTACTTTCAAAAAAGCGTAAAAAGAAATATGTATTTGCAAGACAAGTTGCAATGTATATTATCAAAGATTTACATGACCTCACTTACAAAAAAATTGGACAAATATTTAATGGTAGAGATCACTCTACAGTTATTTACAGTATTGAACAAATTTCTAACTATATTCAGTTAGATGAAACTGTAAAAAACGATATTGATAAATTGTTAATCAAATGTGGAAAAAAATAAGTTATAAACTTTATAAATAATGTACATTTTTCGCTAAATATGGTATAATATTTACAATAAATTAATACTTTTCCACGTATTAACACGCCCTAATAATAATAATTTATTTAAATTATAAATAATATAAATAATATAGGAGGTTATTTATGAATTTTTCAATTAATTCTGATGTTCTATTAAACAACCTAATGATTTCACAAAAAGCTTTATCAACTAAAACCCCTGCACCTTATTTGCAAGGAATCAAATTAGAGGTTTATGATAATGAAATGATTATGTTGACAAGTAATTCTGATATTTCAATTAAAATATCAATCAAAGATGAAAGTCTAAATATCGAAGATGAAGGAGAAATATTAATTCCTGGTAAAATTTTTGTTGAGTTTATTAGAAAAATAGATAAAGGTAATATTGAATTTTCGGTTGTTGATGAAAATGTCTTAAAAATAACTTCAAACCATACTGATTTATCATTAAATCTTTTAAATGTTAATGATTACCCTAACATAGAGTTTAATTTGAACGATGGCCCTATTAAATTAGAGTCTAAGCTCATGAAATCAGTTATCAAACAAACAACCTTTGCAACTTCTTCAATTGAAAACAGACCTATTTTAACAGGTGTTAATATCAAAGTGAAAGATGATGAATTAACTGCAATCGCAACTGATTCATTTAGATTAAGTCAAAAAAGAATTAAAACAAAAAAGAATTATGAAAATATGAATGTTGTTATTCCTGGAAGAAGTTTAGATGAACTTCATAAAATATTAGAATTAGATCTAGAAGAAATATTACTTCATTTAGATAAAAAAGCTATTATTTTTGAATATGGGAATATTCTATTTAAATCTAGATTATTAGATGGTAGTTTTCCTGAAACTTCAAGACTTATTCCAAATGAATTTCCAATCATTCTTAAATTTAAAGCAAGCGATTTAGCAGTTGCTGTAGAAAGAGCCTCATTATTATCTGTAAAAGATAGTATTAGTAGCATTGTTAAATTGAATTTAAAAACTAATAATGAAGTTGAAATAACGTCTAATTCTCCAGAAATTGGAAAAGTGATTGAAGATATAAAACCATTAGATTTTGAAACAACATCTTCATTAAAAATTGCCTTTAGTTCAAGATATTTCTTAGATGCTTTAAAAACATTTGATGATGAAGAAGTTTATGTTAAATTTACTGGTGAAATTAGACCATTTATTATTGAAAGCAAAAAAGATGAAGGTTTAATTCAATTAATTTTACCTGTAAGAACAGAATAGATTATAAATAATTATAAACAGACATACTAAAAATGTATGTTTGTTTTTATTTTATAATTATATAAGTTTGAAAAAAAGTAATCCATTTTCTATAAATTAGATTTAGGTATTTTAATAAATTCTAAATATGTTATAATTTATGTGTTGGTTTAACCATAAAAGTAAATATACTTTTTAAAAATAAAAAATTAAAGAAAAGGGTGTAAAAATGAGTAAGAATATTGTAGGTAGTCATGCGGAGTATAAGAGATTAGAATCTAATATCTTACAAATTTCGCAAGAAGCAAAAGCTCAAAAGAAAAAGTTTCCAGATGTAATAGATGCAACAGTAGGAATGTTACATCATGAAAACATGGATGTATTCAAATTTCAAGTTGTTGAAGATGCATTAAAAACTTTGAGTGATGAAGAAATATATAACTATGCGCCTGTTAGAGGTAAAAAGACTTTTACTGAAGGCGTATTAAATTGGGTGTTCAATGAAAACGCTGACATGATTAGAAATGACTTTAAATATAGCATCATTCCTACCACTGGTGGTAGTGGGGCAATATCTAATACCTTTTATAATTTTAACGATTTTGGTCAAAAAATATTATTGCCTGGTTATTATTGGAGTCCTTATAAAAACTTTGCTTTAGAAGCTAATGTTGATTTAGAAACTTATCCAATGTATAACGAAAATAATCGTTTTAATATTGAAGGGTTTAGAAAAAAAGCTTTTGCATTAGCGAAAGAACAAGGAAGATTATGTACCTTAATCAATGATCCTTCTAATAACCCAACTGGTCTTTGTATGGAAAAAGAAGATTGGGAAGAAGTTATCAAAATATTGAATGAAATTGATGAAACTGGTGTTCCAGTAATTTTAATACATGATATTGCTTATATCGATTATCAATTAAAAGACGTTGATGAATCACGTGTAAACTTTTCAACTTATAAAGATTTGAATGAAGAAATTTTAACAGTAGTTATTTTTTCTGGATCAAAAAGTTTTTCTATGTATGGGTTTAGAGTAGGTGCACAAATTGGTATTTCTAAGTCACAAGAAGTTATTGATCATTTTACTAGAGTAGGAGATTATTCTGTTAGAGGAAGATTTTCAAGTGTTTCTCAACCTGGTATGAATTTAATTGATGCAATTTTTAATCATGAAAGATTCGTTAAAATGTTTAAAGAAGAATTAGCTATTGCTAATGACATTCTTAAAAAGCGTGCTATTTTATTTAAAGAAACAGCTGAAAAATATGAATTAGAACATTTACCTTACTTGGGTGGTTTCTTTATTAGTATAAGAACAGACAATGAAAATATCTTTGAAGATTTAAAGAAAGAACATGTATTTGTTATTCCGATGCAAGGCATTATTAGAGTTGCTATATCTTCACTACCTTTAAGAGATATTCCTGAGTTAGTCAGAATATTAAAAAAATACGTTTAAAGAACTATAATATAAAAAAAGAAAATCCTTTAAGATTTTCTTTTTTTTATGTTTTTAAACAAAAAATGTTATTTTCCCCGCAGTTAATATTGAAAATATATCCAGAATCCATAAGATTGCCCATCCTACGAATATCCATATAATACCAGCAATAAAATGACCTTTAGCAATACGGTAGATTCCGTATACAAAACCATCAATTCCTGGGAAAGCAAGGATTAACCTTATGATAAAAGGTAGTCCATCAATAAATTTTACATATTCTTTCATATTTATCCCTCCTTTTAAATCATTATATCACTTTAAAAACTTAATAACATATTTAATAATTATTAACTTACAATTTTTTATCTATGGCAATAGCTATACGTTTGATTTTTTCAACTAATGTAAAATAATTATTTGGTTTTAAAGATTGTTGACCATCACTTAAAGCAAACTCTGGATTTTCATGAACCTCAATCATTAAACCATCTGCACCAGCTGCTATAGCTGCGAGTGATAAAGATTCAATATACTCCCAGTGTCCAGCTGCATGAGAAGGATCAACGATGACAGGTAGGTTGGTTAGTTTCTTTAAAACGGGAACCGCTGAAATATCAAGAGTATTTCTCGTTTGATTTTCAAAAGTACGAATACCTCTTTCACAAAGAATTACATTTTTATTTCCATTGGCTAAAATATATTCAGCGGATAATAAAAGTTCTTCTATTGTATTAACAAAACCTCTTTTTAATAAGATTGGCTTATCTGTTTTTCCTAGTTCTTCTAACAAAACATAATTTTGCATATTCCTTGCGCCAACTTGAATAATATCAACATTTTTAACAAAAATATCGATATCTCTTACATCTGTTATTTCGCTAATTACAGGGGTTTTATACTTCTTACTAATTCTATTTAGAATTTCGAGTCCTACTTGACCAATCCCTTGAAAAGAATAAGGGCTAGTTCTTGGTTTAAAAGCACCACCTCTAATAATATGAGTATGGTGTTCAACTAATTTTGGTACCAATAAATCCATAGATATTTCATCTTCTATTGAACAAGGGCCAGCTATTAATACTATGTTGTCGTCGTTAAAAGTCACATTACCCACTTGAACTTTTCTTTTGTCTTTGATACTAGATTCTTTGTAAGGTTTTTGGATGTTGATAACATCTTCAATAAAATCATAGACAGTGAGTCTTTTGGTTTCTAACTGACTTGTATCACCAATTACAACCAATAATTGATAGATTTCTCCTTCAATAAAAGTTGTTTTAAAGTTTTGATTGGTTAATATATTTTCAATGTGTTTAATTTCGGATTTTTTTACATTTTTAGTAAATTTTATAATCATTTTATCACCTTCATTAGTTGATTAATAGCTTCCGTATAACCTTCAAAACCAAGACCTATAATAGTATCGTTAACAACATCTTTTATAACAGATATTTTTCTAAAATCTTCTCGTTCATTAATATTTGATAAGTGAACTTCTATGGTTGGTTTATTGATAGTAATCAAACAGTCTCTGATGGCATAAGAATAATGGGTAAGTGCCCCTGGGTTTATAATAATTCCATCACATTTTAGATAATTTTCTTGGAGATAATCGATAATTTTTCCTTCGTGATTTGTTTGGAAAAAATCTAATTCAATCTCTTTTTCAAAGCAATAATTTTCAATATATTGAATGAGGTCTTTATAAGATTTTTTACCATATACATCAGTTTCTCTTATGCCCAACATATTAATGTTGGGTCCATTAATAATTAAAAAATTCATTGATTGTCTCCTTTAATCTTTCTAATGTAAATGGATTTTCTTCATCAATGTTAAATACCAAATCAGAAATAGATGTATATGTTTCAAATCTTTTTTCCTTTAACTTAATCAAGTCATCTAAGCTATCTATTAGAGGTCTTGAATCAAAATTATCATGGTTAATTATTTCTATGGATTTATTGATGAAAACCAAGATTCCGTTTTGTTTAAGTAAATTTGTATTCTCATGGTTTAAAATAACGCCACCACCACAAGAAATAACAAGACCTTGTTTATCATAAATAGATTTTATGACATAACTTTCTATTTCTCTAAATTTTTCTTCACCTGATAACTTAAATATCTGTGATATTTTTATTTTAGCATAGTCTTCTATCTTATCATCTGTATCTATCCACACTTTATTTAGTTCATTGCTTAATAATTTTCCATAGTATGATTTTCCGCTTAAAGGTAAACCAATAAAAATTATGTTTACATAATTGTCTATCAATTTTTTATATAAATTATCTATTACCTTTTGATTAACCTTAGTGTTTAACAATATTTCTTCTGATTTTTTTGCTTGCATAAGCAACATATATAGACCATTTATAGATTTAATATTAAACCTTTCAGCTTCAATTAAAAACTTTGTCCGATAAGGATTGTATATTAAATCAATTGCATACTTACAATTTGGAAAATTATGAAAATTGATTAATAATTTATCGTTATTGTTAGGGTGCATACCCACAGGGGTAGTGTTTATGATGATGTCAGTGTCCATATATTCAGATTGGTTTTTTAATAAATCTTCATTATTGGCTTTGATAGACCTAACCAATTTAATAATAGATTTAGCATGGTTTTTATTTAGAAAATGTTCAACAGTTCTTGAAGTTGCACCGTTACCTAAGATAATAACCTTTTTATCTTTGACATTTATTTTGTTTTTTTCTAACAATGAAGAAAAGCCATAGTAATCGGTATTATATCCATACAATTTCTTATCTTTTTTTAATACAGTATTTACAGATTGGGTTTCTTTAACAATAGCATCATAACTGTCTAGATGTTCTATGATATCAAATTTGTATGGGTTTGTGATGTTGAAACCATCTAAATCCATGGTTAAAACTTCATCCATGCGATTAATAGATAATAATTGATAGTTTTTAATATCTAAATTTTCATGTATAAATTTAGAATAACTATGGGTTAAATTTTTTCCGATTAATCCAAAAATCATATTATAACTCCTTGTACATTAAATCCGCAATAGCAAAATTTAGAACAGCGTTAATGATTGGAGAAATCCTGGTTAGGATTTGAGAATCATGTCTACCTTTTATATGAATGGTTGTATTTTCTAAATTTTCAGTATTTACGGTATTTTGTTTTTGTGCAATTGAAGCAATTGGTTTTATGGCAGTTCTTATTATAAGAGGTGCTCCCGTTGATAAGCCGCCTAAAATCCCGCCATTATGGTTAGATTTTGTTTTAATTTCTTTATCTTTATTATAATAATATTCATCATTCATTTCAGAACCATAATGGTTGGTAATATCAAAACCAGATCCAAATTCTACACCTTTAATACCTGGTATTGAAAATAAGAGATATGATATATAACTTTCGAGTGAATGAAATAAAGGTTGACCAATACCAATAGGAAGATTTATAATCGCTGTTTCTATAACGCCACCGATAGAATCATTTTTTTTGATGGTAGTTTTAATTAATTCAGTTATATTTGTTTTAAGTTCTTTATTAATAAGTGGTATGTCTGAATTATTTAATTGTTTTATTGTTTCTAAATCGACTTTATTCATATCAAATTTCTTATCATTAAGATTATAAATAGAATAAATATGAGACCCAGTATAAATACCCTTTTGTTCTAATATTTGTTGGGCTATAGAACCAACCAATACCCATAAAACAGTGAGTCTCCCAGAAAACATACCCCCACCCATATAATCATTATGGCCTTTAAATTTAAAATAAGCTGGCATATCCGCATGAGATGGTCTAGGTGTTTTGTTTAAGTTTGGATAGTCTTTGGCTTTAAATTGGTTGTTTTTTACTAGTACTGTTAAAGGAGATCCAGTGGTCTTGTTATTTAATAAACCAGAAATAAACTGATAGTCATCAGTCTCAATTCTTGTGGTATTTAAAGATTTTTTGGGTCTTCTTTTTTCTAGATTAAACCTTATTAAGTTATGATTTATTTCAATACCTGGTGAGATATTATCAATGACAACACCCATATAATCAGAATGAGACTCACCAAAGAAAGTGATTTTAAGGTTTTGACCAACAGTATTCATATGTGCCTCCTATTTAAAAAAATTAATAATATAATCAATTTCTATATTGTTGATTTCTGGGTTAGATACTTCACTGACAACAACCACATTTATACAGCCAGATTTACTTTTTTTGTCTTTGATAATATAAGGATATAATTCATTTAAATCCAGAGGATCTTCAGTGGGTAGATGATATTGTTGTAATAAAGCTATCATTCTTTTTTTAAGTGCTTGTTTTTGTATTGCTTTTATCAAACCTAAACCAACAGCTTCTCCGTGTAAATATTTATTAAAGTTGTAGTAAGCTTCATAGGCATGGCCTAATGTATGGCCGAGGTTCAAAAAATTTCTTTTAAAAGTATCAAATTCATCTTCTTCAACAAATTCTTTTTTAATCATTAATGATTGATAGATAATTTGATCAATATCTTTAATGATGCTATTGCTTTCTAAGAGGTTTAATAAATCGTTTGATGCGAGTAAACCATATTTAATGATCTCTGCTATACCATTATTAAATTGTCTGTTTGATAAGGTATGTAATGTTTGTGGATCAATTAAAACTTTGATTGGCGGATAGAAAGAACCAATAATGTTTTTAAATTGTTTGTGATTGATAGCTGTTTTACCACCAATTGATGAGTCTACTTGTGATAAAAGAGTGGTGGGCATTTGGATGTAATCAATACCTCTTAAGTATGTAGATGCTATATATCCTGTTAAGTCACCAACAACCCCACCGCCAAGCGCAATAAGACAATCTTCTTTATTAACCGATAAATCTAATAGATTATTGATGATTTCTTGGTAGGTATTAATATTTTTAGATGATTCACCTTGTTTAAATACAATGGTTTCACAATTTGCCAATTGTTTTGTTAATTTTTCTAAATAAACTGAAGGAATACCATCATCAGTGATGATAATATATCGTTTATCCATATCTAAAAAATCACTCAAATCATCTAGTAAGTGATTTTGAATGTGGATTGAATAATTTTTAAATTTTGAGTTTACATTAATTTTCATTCATTCACCTATGTTAAATATTCTACCTTGATTCCTAAATTTTCTAAATCATTTAGAAATGTTGGGTAGGATTTATTGATAACTTCCATATTTTTGATGATTGTAGATGTTTGTGAAAATGTTGCAAAAATAGCTATAGCCATAGCAATTCGGTGATCGTTATACGAATCTAAAACATTAAATGAAAAATGTGGCTCATAATCGATGATTAATTGTTCGTTTTTTAATTGGTAAGATACTTTCATATTAGCCAATATTTTTAACATGTTGTTTAAACGATCTGATTCCTTATATATTAAGCGTTCAAAGTTATTAATCTTGCTTATGTTATTACTTTGTGAAGCAAATAGAAATAATATAGGCCCTAAATCAATGATTTGTGCTAAATCAATCTCACTAATATTAATCATTGATTTTTTTACACGAATTTGATTTTCGTGATAGTTTATTTTGCCACCAGCAGCTTCAATAATATTTAAGATAGCTTTATCTGGTTGTAAACTGTTTTTGTTAATATGATTAATGGTAATATCTCCGTTTAATATAGCACCAACTATAAAGAAAGCTGCTTGTGAAAAGTCAGATTCGATTGTCATATTTGTTGGTTTATAGCGTTGGTTACCAGGAATTGTAAAATAGTAGTCACTATGTTTAATGAGCTCAATACCAAATTTTTCTAACATCAATATAGTCATATCAATGTATTTTTTTGATTGGAAGTTTTCTTTTAATTTTATAGTAGATGATTCTTTTAGTAAAGGCAAAACGAATAATAAGCCGCTGACAAATTGTGAACTAGAGTCATCACTGATTTCATAATTATTAGCTTTAAATTCGCCCTCTGTATAAATATAGTCTTCAAACCTAACAAACTCATTATTTTGTTTAGCATAAATACTTTCATATAAATCTAATGGTCTATTTAATAAACTTACTTCACCATAAAACTCAGTTCCTTTTTTATTGGTAAGTATTGGCATTAAGAATCTCATTGTTGAACCTGATTCACCACATTGAACCATATGGTTATCTTTAAATTGTAATTTTCCGGTTGATTCTATGATTAATTGATTATCAAGATATTCTATTTTAACGCCTAGTGATCGAAAAGCCTCTATTGTTTTTTGGATATCATCACCAATTAATATATTTTTTATAATTGATTTACCTTTTGCTAGTGACGCACAGATAATTGCTCTATGAAGATAAGATTTTGATGGGGGGGGTGACATTTCACCCTTTAATTGATTCGGATATATTTTAATGTCCATATGTTCACCTCGATAAACTTCTTAATACTTTATTTTATCATAAAATCATACGAATGTGTAAATATGAGAATTAAAACAATCGATGAGATTTAACCAAACACTTGGCTGTGTTATAATATAAATGAAGATATTTGTATGATTAAATATGAAGGAGGCTTTTATGGGAAAAATATTGGATGGAAAAGCGTTATCAAAAAAAATAAGAAGTAACGTTAAAGAAGAAACAGAAAAATTAGTTGAAAAATATAAACAAACTCCACATCTAGTGGTTGTTTTAGTTGGTGATGATGCAGCAAGTGAAACCTATGTTAAATCAAAAGAACGAGCTTGTAAAAAAGCTGGTTTAAAGTCATCTATTATTAAAAAAGACAGTTCAATCACTGAAAAAGAATTAATTTCTATTATTGAAAAACTTAATAAGGATAAGGATGTCCATGGTATTTTACTACAGCTTCCTATTCCTAAACATATTGATAGTGAAAAAGTAATTAATATGATTGATCCTTTGAAAGACGTAGATGGATTTTCTAATCACCATGTGGCTAGACTTAATAAAGGATTAGATGCTTTGGTTCCGTGTACCCCTTTGGGTATTATGGAAATGTTTAAAGCATATGATATTGAATTAGAAGGTAAGCGAGCTGTTGTTATGGGTAGAAGTCAGATTGTTGGAAAACCTATGGCCAGTCTTTTGTTAAAAGCAAACGCAACTGTTACAGTCACACATTCAAGAACAAAGGATATGAAAGATATTACAAAACAAGCTGATATTTTAGTTGTTGCTGTGGGTAAAGCTAAAATGGTCGATGAAACTTACATAAAAGAAGATGCCATTTTGATTGATGTTGGTATATCAAGAATTGATGGAAAACTTTATGGGGATATTGATTTTGAAGCTGTTAAAGACAAGGCTTCATACATTACCCCAGTGCCTGGCGGTGTTGGTCCAATGACCATTGCAATGCTCTTGAAAAATACCTTAACTTGTTTTAAAAATATTATGAATCAATAATTATTTATATACTTTAAAAAGCCCTATTTCAAGGGCTTTTTATTATTTTCTATGTTTATTAATTAACAAATTGATTTTTATTTTTTTATACAAAAATTTAAAAAATCTATGATGAAATTTTTTGCTCAAAGTTGTATAATATATATAAAGAAAAAGGAGGTAATCATGGAAGAATATAAACTACATAAAAATATACTATGTATTGATTTAAAAAGTTTTTATGCATCTGTAGAATGTGCGCTTTCAGGGTTAGATCCTTTTAAAACACCATTGGTTGTTGCGGATAAATCAAGAGGCGGAGGATCTATTGTTTTAGCAGTCACACCATATTTAAAAGCGCTAGGTGTTCCTAATCGATGCCGTATTTATGAATTACCAAAAAATATTAAAATCATTTATAGAAAACCAAGAATGGAAAAGTATCTTGAGTATTCAACAAGAATCATTGAAACATATTTAGATTATGTATCTGAAGAAGATATGTATGTTTATTCGATTGATGAAGTTTTCTTAGATGTCACACCTTATTTAAATTATTATAAAAAGACTGATTACGAAATAGCAAGAATGATTCTTGACCGTATTTATAATGATACAAAAATTTATTCAACTTGTGGTATTGGACCAAATATGCTCATTGCAAAATTGGCTTTGGATATTGAATCAAAACATAGTCCTGATTTTATTGCAAAATGGAAATATGAAGAAATACCTCAAAAGTTATGGCCTATTACACCCTTATCAGAAATGTGGGGGATTGGCCGAAATATGGAAAAAAATTTTAATCAGTTAGGTATTTATAAAATAGGCGATCTAGCAAACTATGATGTTAAAAAACTTAAGAAAAAATTTGGTGTTATTGGCGAAGAATTATACTATCATGCTCATGGGATAGATATGAGTTTACTACAAGAAAAAATGAAAATTAAACCAGGTAACAAAAGTTATGGGATTGGGCAAACATTGTTTGAAGATTATTATAAACCAGAAATTTATCAAATTATTCAAGAGATGGTAGATGATGTATGCAGGCGATTAAGGATTAATAAAAAACAAGCTAGAACCATCCATTTTGGACTTGGCTATAGCAAAGATGTTGGTGGGGGTTTTGGTAGGCAAATGACATTACCACAACCATCAAATATTGCCAGCCATGTTTATAAAGTTTGTGTAAAATTAATGGATAAATTTTATGATAACTCACCGATTAGGTCTGTAAGAGTTTCAGCAACAAATTTAGTTGATGAAAAAGGTTACCAAGTCAGTTTGTTTGAAGATATTGAAGCGGTCACTAAAGAACATGATTTATTTTCGACTGTTGATCAAATTAAGGATAAATTTGGAAAGAATAGTGTCACAAGAGCTTCAAGTGAACTTGATTCATCTACATTAAAGGAAAGAAACAAAATGATAGGTGGTCATGGTGCCTAGTTATTATATGGATAGAGGTATTATTAAATGGGCACCTTTTAGTGCTTTGAACGGATATAATTCTATGTTAGATGAAATGAAGTATAGAATACGGAAAAACAAAAAACCAGTCCTTAGTGATGATGAGTATGAGAGGTTGAATCAAAATATTCAAGCAGCGATGATGAATGAATTAGAAATTGAAGTATATTACTTTGATAAAGGTTATATAAAAATGAGTTATGGAAAAATTAAAAAACTTGATTTTGTCTATAAGTTATTAATTTTAAACACTGAAGAAAAAATCCCTGCCATCGATGTGGTTAGTTTAGAAATTACATCATAATTAATCTCATAATTATTAAATTTACCTTATTTGTGATAAAATATGGGTATATAAGGGTAAGGGAGGCGTTTATAGTGATTACCAAAAAGGCGTATGCGAAAATAAATCTTTTTCTTAATGTATTAGAAAAAAGAAGAGATGGATATCATAATCTTGAAATGATTAATGCAAAAATTGATTTATGTGATGATATTATCTTAAAAAAATGTGAAAAAAGTACTGGGATTATCATTCAATCCAATGATTTGTTTTTGTCGAGCCAAGATAATGTTATTTTACAATGCGCTAGGTTTATGCAGGATAAATACCATATAAACTATGGTATAAAAATTATTATAGACAAAAGAATTCCTTATGGTGCTGGGTTAGGTGGTAATTCTACTGATGCTGCGGCTGTTATTAAAGGGATAAATGAGTTAGCTGAATTAGATTTGTCTTTAGAAGATATGAAAGAAATAGGGAATACATTTGGGGCAGATATACCTTATTGTTTGTATGATGAAGTTGCTTATATTACGAGCACAGGTAATAAAATTAAACCAATAAAAAATAAATTAGAAGGTATGAATGTGTTGGTTGTCCATCCGAAAAAACATATTTTAACTTCAGAAGTATTTAAAATAGCGGATAAAGAAGGATATGAAACAAGAAGTATTGAACCAGTTATGAATGCCATTAAAGATCACAACCTTGAACTCCTTAAAAAGAAACTATACAATAGTTTAGAACATATAGTCATTAACACTGATGAAGAAATGAAAGCATTTAAAATGAACTTAATTGAGAGTGTTGGTGCAAATGGACTTGTAATGACAGGATCTGGATCAACATTTATAAAACTTATAAATGATGTAAATGATGATATTAAGCACTATATCAATGAAAATAAAGCAAAATTTCTTGTGAATGTTCATAAAATTATATAAAAAGCTATAAATTTTCATATATTCTATTGAAAAATGAAAAATAAACGTGTTATAATTACCGCAAGAGGTGGTAAAGTGAAGATTACAGAGATTAGAGCAAAAAGAATTAAGGGGAATAATCGTTTAAAAGGAATCGCAGCCATTACGATCGATGAATGTTTCGTGATTCATGAGTTAAGAATTATTGATGGTAAAAATGGTCTTTTTGTTGCTATGCCAAGTCGCAGAATGCCAAATGGTGAATATAAAGATGTTGCACATCCGATTAACACCGAGACGAGAAGCATGATTGAAAAAGAAGTTTTAGAAGCATATCATGCATTACCGGAATTAGAAGAAGAAGAAACAGAAGAAATTGAAAAAGAAACAGAAGAAGAAACAGAAGAAGAAAATGAAGAAACAACAGAAGACACTGACGAGTAGTTAGTGTTTTTCTTTTAGAAAATTTTACTTTAATGATTACCCTATTTGTTGTATAATAAATGTGGGAAAATATTGGGAAAAATTATACAGAGGAAAGGATAGCAATTTTTTAAAAATTGCGAAAAAATTATGGCTTTATTTCATGGTTCTAAGGTTAAATTATTTTCATTAAGTTCTAATGTTAAATTGGCAAGAGGTATTGCTGAACATATTGGTATACCATTAAGCGAATGTTTAGTTACAAGATTTGCTGATGGAGAAATCAGTATTGATATTCCAGAAACTGTAAGAGGGCACAAGGTTTTCGTTATCCAAACAACTAGTGATCCTGTGAATGAACATCTAATGGAATTATTAATTATGATAGATGCATTAAGACGTGCATCAGCAGGTGAAGTTAATGTGGTTATGCCTTATTACGGATATTCACGACAAGATAGAAAAGCTAAAGCTAGACAACCTATTTCAGCAAAACTAGTTGCTGATTTATTACAAACAGCTGGCGCAACAAGAGTTTTATCAATGGATTTACATGCACCTCAGATTCAAGGTTTCTTTGATATACCAATTGATAATTTTAGAGCGTTACCAATTTTAGTTGATTACATCATCAACAAAAACTTAGAAAATGTATGTGTTGTATCACCAGATCATGGTGGTGTAGCAAGAGCTAGAGATTTAGCAGATATCTTACAAGCACCAATTGCCATTATAGATAAAATGAGACCAGAGCCAAATGTTGCAGAAGTGATGAACATTATTGGTAGAGTTAAAGATAAAACATGTATACTTATTGATGATATGATTGATACAGGTGGATCAATGGTTGCGGCATCTAAAGCATTAGTTGATGCAGGTGCTAAAGATGTCTATGCATGTTGTACACATCCTTTACTGTCTAAAGATGCACCACAAAAATTAAATGATTCTATTATTAAAGAAGTGATTACAACGAATACAATAGAATTACCGGTTGAAAAAAGATTTCCTAAATTGGTTCAATTATCAGTATCTGAACTAATTGGTGAAGGAATCATTCATATTATTGATGACAAAGGTGTTTCTTCTTTATTCACAAAAGACTTTCGAAAATAGAAATATATGATATAATAAGATAAATCAATGATTGGAAGAGTAGAAATAAGCTGATTTTTTAGAGAGTAAGGGGCTGGTGAAACCTTATAAACACTTGTTTTGAAAAACACCAGGAGAGACAGAAGAATTGAGTAGAACTGTCCGTATAATCTGCGTTAAGGATAAGAGTGCTAGGCAACTAGAACTAAGGTGGTACCACGGTTAATAATCGTCCTTTTTATAAGGACGATTTTTTTATTTTTAGGGAGGTGGTAATAATGATCTTTGATCAATTAAACAATTTAATTAAAGGACATCTGATAACAAACAAAACAAGATTTCACAAAGAACAATACCTTGATGGTGAGATTGATACTTTTGTTCATTTAGACATGAAAACATTAAGAAATGTAGCAAAAGAACATTATAAAACCATATCAGATAAAGAGTTCCATGATTTAATGACACATAAGTATCATGAATACCGGATGGTTGCCTTATTGATATTAATCAATCAAGTTAATGCCGATAACTTAAAAGACATATATGAGAAATACCATCAATATAGAAAATTTGTGAATAATTGGGATTTGGTGGATGTATCAGCCCCAAATATTGTTGGTCCATATGTTAAAAAATATAATCAATATAAGGTATTATTAGACTATGCTGCTGATAATTATATGTGGGTGAATAGAATTGCCACTGTCTCATGTCTCTATTTAATTAAAAATAATCAGTTGGATAGGCCATTAGAAATTATTGAAAAACTATTAAGACATCAACATGATTTAATGCATAAAGCCAATGGTTGGATGTTAAGAGAAGTTGGCAAAAAAGATAAAAATACACTCAATCAATTTATAAAAGACCATTATGATATTATGCCAAGAACGACCTTAAGGTATGCAATAGAAAAACATGATAAAGATATAAGAAAAAAGATATTAGGAGGAAACTTAGAATGGATATAGAAATAAAAAAATTATTATTAGAACATACAGAATACGCAGACAAGCAAGTAACAATAAAAGGTTGGGTGAGAAACAACCGCGCACAAAAGGAATTTGGTTTTATCGACTTAAATGATGGAACTGCTTTTGAATCAGTTCAAGTTGTTTATGAAGACAAAGAATTAGAAAACTTTAAAGATGTTGCTAAATATAACAGTGGTTCAGCTGTTTCAGTTACAGGTAGAGTTGTACTTACACCAAAGATGAAACAAGCATTTGAAATTAAAGCGGACCAAGTTATTTTAGAGGGAAGTTCTTTAGAAGATTATGCTATTCAACCAAAACGGCATTCAAGAGAATTTTTAAGAGAAAACGCACATTTCCGTCCAAGAACAAATCTTTTCAACGCTGTTTTTAGAGTAAGATCAGTCATCTCGTTTGCTGTACATAAGTTTTTTCAAGAAAGAAACTTTGTATATTTGCACTCTCCAATCATAACAGCTAGTGATGCTGAAGGTGCTGGAGAAATGTTTCAAGTCACAACTTTAGGACAAACTAAAGTTGAAGAAGGACATAAAAATGACTTCTTTGGTAAAAAGTCTAATTTGTCTGTTTCTGGACAATTACAGGCGGAAGCATTTGCTTTAGCTTTTAAAAATGTTTATACATTTGGACCAACATTTAGAGCTGAAAAATCAAATACACAAAGACATGCATCAGAGTTTTGGATGATTGAACCGGAAATAGCATTTGCTGATTTAGATGATGATATGACATTGGCAGAAGAAATGGTTAAATACATTATTAAAGATGTATTTGATCAATGTCCTTCAGAATTAGCATTCTTTAATAAATTTGTAGAAAAAGGTTTGATTGATAAACTCAAAAAAGTCTTAAACTCTGATTTCAAGAGAATCACTCACAAAGAAGCAACCGATATCTTGGTTAAAAACAACGACAAATTTATTATTAAAGCATCTAATGGAGATGATTTAGCGACTGAACACGAAAAATTCTTAACCAAACATTTTGATGGTCCAGTATTTGTAACAGATTGGCCAAAACATATTAAAGCTTTCTATATGAGAATGAACGATGATTTAGAAACTGTCGCAGCTATGGATTTATTAGTGCCTGGTGCAGGAGAATTAATCGGAGGTTCTCAAAGAGAAGAGCGTTTAGATATGCTTGAAAAAAGAATGGAAGAAATGCATGTTGATGGTCAAGAACTATGGTGGTACAAGGAATTAAGAAAATACGGCGGAAACAAACATGCCGGTTATGGTTTAGGTTTAGATAGGATGATTATGTATGTCACTGGTGTTGACAACATTAGAGATGTCATACCTTTTCCTAGAACACCTAAAAATTGCGAATTTTAGACAAATGATAAAGCTCAAATTAAACTTAATTTGAGCTTTTATTTATATATTTATTTATTAAATTCGCAGATTAATGTACCGTTTATATCATAAAATCTGAAAGTAAGAGATTTAAATATATCATAAATATCGCTTGTATCTATATCATCCGAGATTATAAATGGTGGCATGACTAAGCCATGGTCATAATCTATAAATTCAAATTCAAAAGAGCCTTCTTCATATTCAAAATCTTGAGAGAGGGTATAATCGATTTCACCACGATGAGCTTCACTTAAATCAACATTTGAGTATACCTGAGAAATATAAGCATAGAGATATAGTTTTTGTTGATAGGATCCAACCTTATAGTAACCAGCGACATCAGCGTTTTCATTGTTTGGTTTAGTGTTTAAAGAACCCTCCATTTTTTCAAAAGGCTCATTCTCACCTGACAGATAAAAAGAAAAAGCTCCAACTGAGTAATCAGGTAAGTATTCTATAAAAGTAAAATCATCCCTTATACTATAGTTATCATAAATTTCTGAATTAATGTATTCGCCTTGTTCATTGACAGTTATCATTTGTCTTACTAAAATTGTCGTCGTTGTATCATCTCCTCTATCAAAATCACTATCACTGAAGTAATCTTGAGGCACATAAGGATTGTTTTCAACATATTGAATGTAATTACGTTTTGCTTTTGAATCTTCCAAAAGGTTTATATCCGGATGTCGTACATACATTGGCATCGTTAGATTTTCCCTGTAATATTGTGGTGGGTATAAATCAATTAATTCATAGATATCAGATACATCTTTTTCTAAATCATCTATTTCAAGTCCTTCTAAATCCCAAGTAAGCCAATGATGGGGATAATAATTGACCTCAATATAAGTTGATTCGTTATTATAATTAATTTCTAAAAAGTAACGAATTGGACTGAGTTTAAATACATTAAATTCAACTTCATATTGCTTGGCTATATCATCAGATGCATAGGAATAAGGTGTATAATATTCAAAAGTATCATTGTAAGCTGTTCTTTGGCCAGGTTGAATAATACTGGTTTTGTAATATAAATTAAATTTGTTATTTACTTTAGACTCTACTAAGTATTCGTTATAACTGAGTTTGGTCACTGTGTAGTCTTGGTTATCTACAGGTTGAATAAGACTAAAAATACTTAAGACAATTAGTAAAGCAGTAAGTGCAAAGGTACTTGCTAGAATCATTGGCCTTTTAAACCAATTATTTTGAGTTGGTTTTTTAGTTTGTTCTAGTAGTTTGTTTATTTCTGCTTCTTTAAATGTATTAATTTCTTCATCAGTTATTTTTTTGTTTCTTCGAAAATTATTCATTTTGGATATCCTCCATTTTCTCTTTTAATTTCTTAATTGATAGGTTAATGGTGTTGTATATGGTTTTAATAGGGGATTTGAGTAACTTTGCTATCTCTTTGTAACTTAATTCACTAAAAAAATATAAGTTCATAATCCTTAAATGCTTTTTATTGAGTGTCTGTTGCATTAAGTTAATTACTTTTTGAGCATCATCAGCTTGGATTAATTTTTCTATAACACCATCATTAGATTCTCTTAAGTAGTTAAGATCATCATCATCTATATTTAACTTGTATTGTTGGTTTTTCTTTTTAAAGTGATTAACAGTATGATTATGGGCTATACGATAAATCCAAGTTCTAATAGAAGCCTTTTTAGGATTGTACTTGCTACGTTTGTTATAGACCTTTATAAACACTTCTTGGCTCAAGTCTTTAGCATCTTCAGTATTATTGGTTTGTTTTCTAATATAATGAAAGATTTCATTATAATGTTGCCGCATAATTGTTTCGAAATTATTTTCTGTAATTATATTCATTAGTCCCCCTTTGCTTATATATACAACACAATTGAATAAATTCCCGAAGTTTATTAAAATTATATCATAAAATATATACAAAATAATCATTAAAAAAAGCAAGGTCGCTAAACCTTGCTTTTAATATTGTATATATTATTTTTTTGATTTTTCTTCTTTAGGCGTATCTTTTAAAGATTCAACCAAACCACTTGCTAAACCAACAACACCTTGCATTTCTGAAGGAATGATGATCTTAGTTGCTTGACCTTTAGATACTTCAGCCATTGCTTTGTAAGCCTCAAGTGTAAGTACGGCTTTATCAGCACCAGCTTTTTTAACAATCTCAATACCACGAGCAGTTGCTTCTTGGACTTTAAGAATTGCTTCAGCGCGACCTTCAGCTTCTCTAATCGCTGCTTCTTTTTTACCTTCGGCGTCTAAGATGTTTGCTTCTTTTTCACCTTGAGCAGTTAAGATAGCTGCTTGTTTTTTACCTTCAGCAATAAGAATAGATTCACGACGTTCACGTTCTGCACGCATTTGTTTTTCCATTGCTTCACGAATTTCTTTTGGTGGAATGATGTTTTTAACTTCTACACGGTTAATTTTAATACCCCATGGGTCAGTTGCTTCATCTAAAATAATTCTCATTCTTTCATTAATTAGATCTCTTGATGTTAATGTTTGGTCTAATTCTAATTCACCAATAATATTACGAAGCGTTGTAGCTGTTAATTGTTCAATTAAGAATCCAGGGTTTTCAGCACCATATGTATATTGGTGTGAATCTGTTACTTGTAAGAACACAACAGTATCAATTTGCATGGTAACATTGTCTTTTGTAATAACGGCTTGAGGTTGGAAATCAAGAACTTGTTCTTTAAGAATGATAAAGTCTTTGATATGTCCTCTTGCGTCATATGTTCTTTTGATTTTGTCAACAAATGGCAACAAGAAATGCAATCCAGCTGTCCAGGTAGTGTGATATCTACCCCATCTCTCAACGATATATTCTGTCGCTTGAGGGACAACTTTTACTCTTGTACCTAGATAGACAACGATAATTAATAATAATACAACTAAAACAATAATTGCTGCAGGGTTAACTGCTAAAAACATTAGATTTAACATTTAATTTTTTCCTCCTATTAAATATATTGATTTTTTTTACTTTCCTTAGGTTTATAGTTTAACACAATTTTTGATAAATTATCCCTTATTGTTGATTTGTCCTTAGATAATAGAATTAAGAATAAATCTAAAATGAAGTAAGATGGAATAATGATGAAGGCATAATATGGACTCAGTAGGAATAATACAACGACTAATATGTATTTTAATAATAAATCATGAATAATAATATTAACGATTGTTACTTGACCTACGAGTTCTATTTTTAGTAATCTTCTACCTGGGGTTAAACCTTTAAAACCGATGACTAATATACCTAACAATATGGCAATACCTATAGAGAAGAAGTATATTAATCCTAAATTGTAATCTAACAATAATCTATTGTACACACTTGTATCTACTGCATAATGATGATTTAAAACTGATAATTTATCTCTGTAAATAATATAAGCTTCATTCCTAGCATCTTCATCATCGCCAGCAGCCTCTCTAGCTTCTGCATATTCATTTTCAACAACTTCTTGATCATCGTAATAGGCTGTTATGACTTCCTGGTAATTGGCATCAATTTCATCGTAGTTATCCACTTGATTTTGTAGGATGTTGTTTCCAAACAAAACGAAAGCTAAATATACAACCACAACGGCAATAGCAATATCAACCAAAGCAGAAATTAATCTTCTAAAAAATCCAGCTCTCATTGTTTTCTCTTAACAACTAGTTTAACACCATTAATTGCTAGGACAATGACTCTTTCATTTTCATAGATGTTTTCATTTGATATAGCAGTCCAAATTTTACCTTGGATTTTTACTTCACCACGTTCATTATCAAGAATAGGTTTAAGACAAACAGCTTCTTGTCCAATTAAACTTGATGCGTTGGTTCTAATTTCGTTTCGGCTCATGTATTTTTTGAATATAGGTCTTAAACTAATAAGCATAGCAATTGAAACCGCCATAAATACTAAGACTTGAACCCAAATGGCTTCTGCGAAGAAAATTGAAACAATTAAAGCTACAAAAGCACCTGCAGAAAACCAAATACTTGAGAAGTCCATTGTCATTCCTTCGATAACCGCAGCTAAAATAATAATCGCAAACCACACATATACCATGTAGTCGCTCAACATTATATCTAGTATCATATTAATTCTCTCCTTTATTTAAATCGATGATTAATGACTGATCAGAATCGCTCCAATAACAATTAAATTTATAATAATTATTTTCCTCGAAGTCTAGATTAATCATTTCAGCGATTTCTTCTATAAAACGTTTGTTGCTAATTCTTGAATAACTTGATTTAATGGTTATATTGTGTCTTTTTTCCTTTGGTGTGTATTCTAATTCAGTATCGCCTTTTCGAATTGGTTTTATAGCAATTAATTGACGTTCTTTATCCAACCCCAATAAGACAATATAAGACTTTTCTAGATAAGTGGTAGCTGATTTATTTAGTGTGATATTTGATTCATAAATTGTCGCAATTTCATCTACTTTTTTTCTAGAAACCCATTCAAAGTTTTTCATGGTTCACCTCCATTATATTACATTGATTTTATATTACTAATTATACCACGATATTTTTAATTATTCAATATAATTCGATTATTATTTTAAATTATTTTAAATTATATTTGTGTTTTTGACTGATTTCACGTACTATAAGTAAAGGTGATGTTATGAAAGAATTTAATGTAGAAATATCAAGATCTCTTAATAAAAAATTTAAGAGCAAACTTTTAGCCAAATTTCTAAAAGCAATAGATGAATATCAATTAATTAAACCAAACGATAAAATATGCGTTGCCATGAGTGGCGGGAAAGATTCTTTGGTTTTAGCTATGTTGTTTGAGGAATACAGAAGACACTATCAAAATGATATAGAAATAGTGTATCTAATGATGAACTCAGGTTTTAAAAAAGAGTTTATACAAAATCATTTTAAACTACTTGAAATCATTGGTATTGAGCAAACAACCATACCTTCAAAAGTATACGAAGTAGCCAATGAATTGAATCCAAAAGCGCCTTGTTTTTTATGCGCAAGAATGAGAAGAGGGTTTTTATATTCAAAAGCACAAGAACTTGGATGCAATAAACTTGCTTTAGGTCATCACTTTGATGATGTTATTGAAACGACTTTAATGAATATGTTTTATACTGGAACTTTTAAAACAATGCTACCAAAAGTAAAGTCAAAAAATTACCAGGGTTTAGAATTAATTAGGCCAATGTATTTGATTAAAGAAGAAGATGTAAAGAAGTTAATGAAATATCATGATTTACAAGTGAGTCATAAAGGTTGTTTATTTCAAGAAAGACAAATCAATACGAAGAGAGATGAAATGAAACAAATGATTAATGACTTAAGGGATGTATATAAAAATATAGATATTAATATATTTAGATCTGCTGAAAATATTAATTTAGATGCTACACTAGGTTACATTAAAGATGATATAAAACATAGTTACCTAGAAGAATATGATGAAGAATAAAAAAATAAGACATTCAATTTACGGGTTGAATGTCTTATTTATATCTTAAAGGTTTCATATGAAACATCATTTTCCGAGACAAAATTTAGAAAATAAATTATCTAATAAATCATCACCTGTAGATTGGCCGGTGATTTCTCCAAGGTTTGCCCAAGCTTTTCTTAAATCTATTTCTACAAAGTCAATTGGTATTTGATCTAAGGCTGCTTTTTTTGCGTCTTCCAAAGCACGTTTAACTTCTTTAAATTTACCAATATGTCTTATATTGGAAAGTAATGTCTTATCACTGTTTAAAATTTTTTCATCAATGAATAATTTTTTTACCGCTTGAGATAATTGATCGATACCTTCGTTTTTAATGGCAGAAATATTAATCACTGATTCATCTTCTAAATCTAGTTTATTACCTAAATCCATTTTGTTTCCGATAATGATGCGCTGTTTGTTTTTCGTTAGTTTTAGTAATTCAAAATCTAGATCATTCAATTTCTCCGCACGATTTAGTACAAGAAGAACTAAATCAGCAGTTTCGATGGCTTTTTTAGATTTATTGATACCTATTCGCTCAATAATATCTTTGGTTGATCTTATACCTGCTGTATCAATTAATTTTAGAATTACACCATCAAGATTTAGTTCAGCTTCAATTAAATCTCTAGTTGTTCCAGATATATCAGTAACAATAGCACGATCTTCTTTTAACAAAGAATTTAGTAAACTTGATTTTCCAACATTGGGCTTTCCGACAATAACTGTTTTAATGCCATCCCTAATCATTTGGCCAGTTTCTGACTCGTTAATAATTTGTTCTGTTTTCGTTATGAGTTCATTGATTTTCGGCAATAACAAATCATTGGTTAATTGTTCAACATCATCATATTCTGGATAGTCAATATTGACTTCTATATTTGCAACAATACTTAAAATTTCTTCTTGTAAATCTTCTACTAGAGTTTTCACATCACCTTTTAGTTGGTTGTTGGCGAGATGAAGTTGATTGTGTGATTTAGCATTGACTAAATCCATAATACTTTCAGCTTCAGTTAAGTCTAGTCTACCATTTAAATAAGCACGTTTAGTAAACTCACCATTCTCTGCCATTCTAGCTCCATGAGCGATTAATAATTTTAATATCTCGCTGGCAATAAAATTACCACCATGAGATGATATTTCAACAACATCTTCGGTTGTAAAAGTTCTTGGTGATTTGAATATTGAAACCATAACTTCATCAATGATTTGTTGATTGTCGTGTATATGACCATAATGAATTGTATGAGTTTTTTGTTTGCTTAAATCAGGACCTTTGAAGATTTCATTAACGATTAAAAAACTATCTTCTCCAGAGACTCTTATAACATTTATTGCGCTTGAACCATCCGCTGTGGTTTTAGCTGTTATTGTGTCAAATATCATTTTATCTTTATAAGTATGAACTTATATCCTCCTTTCGAAAAGGTTCTGATATTATTTTAACACATTTTATGATTTTGTTGTATAATATACATACTATCAAGGACGGTGATAATTATGAAAAAATTCAGAAAACCTTTTAAGTTTTATGTAATGCTATTTATTCTCTCATCAATTGTGATTGCTGCTTATTCGATATATAGAATGGTCGCTGATGATGTTGCATTTAGTGAACTCTACACATTGTGGTTCCTGCCATTATTTTTTATTGTAATTTATTATGGTAGTGATTTTTTGTTAGATAAAATTTTTAACAGAAAAAAGCAAGTAGACTATGAAGGAAAATTTTTAAATGCTGTTGGAGAAAAAATGAGAAAATCAAATGAATTTTTGATTGAGGATTATCGAAGATTACAAATTAATTATAAATTTCAACAGTCTTTAAAAATGGCTTATAAAATATATATAGATGGCGAAGATGAGGTCTTCAATATTGAAAAATTAGAAAGAAAATTTAATAAAGGCACCGTAGAAAATCGTGCTATGGACTATGTCATAGATTATATTAAAGAAAATGAAGTTAACGATGGAAAAAAAGAGGAAAATACGGTATAATAAATTTGGTAAATTAACAGTAAAAACGGAGGCAAAATATGAGTTATAAAGCATTGTACAGAATATACAGACCAGCTGACTTCGATCAAGTCGCCGGACAAAAACACATTACTCAAACTTTAAAAAATGCTTTAAAGAATGATCGTGTTGCTCATGCCTATTTATTTAGTGGCCCGAGAGGTACTGGTAAAACATCTATTGCGAAAATTTTTGCTAAAGCTGTTAACTGTGAGGAAGCACCAACAGACAATCCATGTAATGTATGTGAAAATTGTGTGGGTATTTCTAATAATTCAATCAGCGATGTAATTGAAATTGATGCTGCTAGTAATAATGGTGTTGATGAGATTAGAGAGTTAAGAGATAAGGTTAAATATTTACCAGGTTATGTTAAATATAAAGTCTATATCATTGATGAGGTTCATATGTTATCAACAGGGGCATTCAATGCTTTGTTAAAAACATTAGAAGAACCACCTCAACATGTTATTTTTATTCTTTGTACAACTGAGCCTCAAAAAATTCCTGCAACCATACATTCACGTTGCCAACGATTTGATTTTAAATCAATTAGCAACGCTGATATCATTGATAAATTATTTGAAATAGCTGAAGAAGAAAAAATTGAAATCACTGAAGAAGCCGTAAAACAAATGGCTAATTATTCTGAAGGCGGACTAAGAGACGCTATTAGTTTATTAGACCAAGTGTACGCTTATAGTCCTAAAAAAATTGATGTTGATGATGTCAATGAAATATGCGGAACTGTTTCTGTTATTAAATTAATTGAAATGGTTGATTCAATTGTGAAAAAAGAACCTGCAAAAGCGATTAAATTATTAGGTGATCTAATTAGTGAAGGCAAAGAAATCAAAAAAATCACCTTGGATTTAATCGATTTCTTTAAAAACGTTTTGGTGTATAAAAACTTAAATAGACTCAATGAATTTTCTATTTATGATGACTTAGATGAATTTAAAAATTTTGCAAAAGAGTTATCTAGTCATCGTTTGTTTTTGATCTTAGATATTTTGAATCAAACTTTGAATGAAATGAATTGGAGCGGGCAACCTAAAACTTATTTAGAATTGGCGTTTTTAAAAATGACAGATCAGGAATCTAATGATTCAGAAGCGTTGTTTGAAAAAATAGATGAGTTAAAGAATAGAGTTGCTTATTTAGAAAATAATGGAAATAATACTGTTAAGTTTAGAACTGATGTTTCTAATATAGAAAAGGTTTCACCAAAAGAAGTATCTGAACCAGGTACAAAAACTAAAGAAGAAACCAAAGTAGAAATCGTAAAAGAAGACAAAAAAGAAGAAAAGCAAGAGCCTATTAAAGAAGAAATAAATGAAGGAAAACAAGTCGAAGAAAAAAGTATAGTAAAATCAAATACACAAGAAGATATTAAAGACGATATGTGTGATGATATTTCTAAGACGTATGACATTGAATTTGTTGAGGAAGTATTAAATAATGGCGATATTAAAGACAAAAAATACCTCAATGATGAATGGCAAGGTTTTGAAAGAGGTCTGACTGATAAAGATGACAAATATTTAGCATCTTTATTAGAAACAGGTAAAGTTGTTGCGTCTAAAAAGAATAAAATTATTATTACTTTTTCAAGCACAACAATTTGTAATAAATTGATGGTGCAGGACAATAAAAAAATACTTCAAAATGCATTGTATAATAAGTTTGATAGAGATATTGAATATATGGCTTTACCAATCAATGTCTTTGAAGATATCACCGAAGAATTTAAAAAACAATATCTAAAGGGCAAAAGAGACATAAAATTGTCGAAGATTTATTGTGAAGGCCTTAAAGATGTATCAAATATAAAATCAGATGATAAAGATAAAAGTGAGTCAAAAGTAGTAACTGATGCTAAAAATATCTTCGGAGATTTGGTTCGAGTTAAGGATTAGGAGGAATACTTATGTTTAATCCACAGATGATGCAAAATTTTAATAAAATGAAACAAGACTTAAAACAAGTTCAAGACCAGGTTTACCAATCAACATTTTATGGTCAATCAGGAGGATCTGTTGTTAAGGTTGCTATAAAAGGAAATAAACAAGTACTGTCAGTTGATATTGATCAAGAGAAAATAGATGTTGATGACTTTGATTTAATAGGAGATATGGTAGTAGCAGCAATGAATGATGCGATAAAGAAAGCGGACGCTGAATTACAATCAGCTATTGAATCTGTAACACAAGGTATGAATGTGCCGGGGTTGTTTTAATGAGCTTTCCAAAACCAATTGAAGACTTAATCAACCAGTTTATGAAATATCCTGGTGTGGGAAGAAAAACAGCTGAACGATTTGTATTTCATACAATTAATAAATTAAATGATGAATCAGTTAAAGAAATATCGAGAGCTTTGATTGATTTAAAAGAAAATATTAATTATTGTAAAATATGTAATAACTTAACTGATAAAGAAGTTTGTTATATTTGTGCAAACGAAAAAAGAGATGATTCTCTCATATTAATTGTTGAAAGTCCCAAAGATGTGTTTTCGATTGAAGAGACTTCACAATATAAAGGTCTTTATCATGTTTTGAATGGTGTATTATCACCATCAGATGGTATAGGACCAGAAGAACTTAATTTAAAATCTTTGTGGAATAGGGTTGCTGAAAAAAGTGTTAAAGAAATTATCATTGCAACTTCTTCAACACAAGAAGGTGAAACGACTGCTTTATACATCAAAAGAGTCTTACAAGATACAGATTTAACGGTCAGTAGAATAGGTTCCGGAGTTCCAGTTGGACTTAATTTAGAATATGCAGACCAACTCACTTTAACGAAAGCAATCGAAAACAGAAAGAAAATTTAATTACTTATAAAAATTTTGCTTAAAAAAATGGCTATTGTGTGATATTATAATATGATACTCTGAGTTTATTAGTTTTTAAAAACAATTTATAGGAGGTGCGGAATGCATCGATTTGGTTTAACAAAAACATTAACAATAATGGATTCAATTAATGATTTCTTTTCCGGAATCATTGAACAGGTGGTTTTTTACCTAGAAAATATTGAGCCTTGGGCAGCTGGTTTATTAATATTTGCCTCTGCGATTTTTGTTTTGATCGGATTACTTGTTTTTCTGAAGAAATTCGTAAAAACATTTATTATTCTCGCAGTACTAGGTGGCGCGTTCTATATTGTTTATACTCAAACAGACATACTAAATAACATCTTGAAGATTATCCAATAATTTTCAAGATTTTTGGCTAGAAAGAAAGGGTTTTATTTATGACAAGAAAATTTATATTATTATTTTTAATGGTGTTTAGCGCTTTATTACTTGTTTCATGTGGAGAAACAGCTACAACTGAAATAACGACAGACATTCAAGAATTAGCACTACCTAACTTAGACAATCAAAGCGTTTCTGCTATTGAAACGACTTTAGATGATTTAGGTATTGATTATACAATTCAATATCAAACAAACCCGGATTTAAACGAAGGGTCTTTCATCTCTTATGGAAACGACTTGCAATCCGGTGATTTAATTTCGATAAATGAAAGCGTTATAGTCATTGTAGCAACCGAAGATTTATACCTTCCTGATTTATCAGGTATGGAACAATTCGCGATATTTAATTTTTTAAATGGATTAGGTTTTAGTATGAACAATTACAGTTTTGAAATCATTGTTAGTAATGATGCACCTGATATGACATTTGTTGGATATGAAAGTCATCAAATTGGAGAACAAGTTACTGATTCAGAATCATTTGTGATTTTAATTGCGGATAATCAAGAAGTATTACCAGATTTAACAGGAAAACTTAAAACTGAAATTGAAGAAATTCTTAATGATAAACAAATTAAATTTACCTTTAGTGAAGTTGTCGATGATGATTATCCAGAAGGAAGTTTTGCTTATTATGAAGATAATGATATCGCAGATTTATATGATGGTGAATCTACAATAGAAGTTGTTCTTTATAAAAATACATTCACTGATGTAGAAGTTGGTTTGTTTATTTCTAAGTATATCGACAGCGATATTAATTCAGCCATTGAACTATATAATCCAACCAGTGTGGATATTAATTTAGAAGACTACCATATTGTTATTTATACAAACGGTTCTTTTGAAGTGACTACCCGTATTGAATTTGAAGCGGGTAGTGTGATAGCTGCCAATGAAACATTCTTGATTTCATCAACAACGACAGAAGCTTCATTACAAAGATTTGCGGATTTAAGAACAGGTGATTTAGATTTTGATGGTAATGATACTATTCAACTAAGATATAAAAACGATACTTATATTGATACCATTTATAATTTAGGCGAAAGAGGTTTCATTATGGACAATGAAATATATGTTCGTCGCCAAGCTGTTACTTCAGGAAATAGAGACTATAGTTTAAATGAGTGGACAGCTTTCGTGCCGGATTATTATGAAATAATCGGTACTCACCCTTTAGATATAGAAGATAAATTAACTTTAACACAAGCAGAAATAAACGCAATGATTGTTAGGGGATTTAATCATCCAGAAGGTGGTATGGATCAAGTTACTTTAGATACTGTACATGACGGAGATACGGCTGCTTTTACACCTGGATTCCTAGGTGGAGAGCGTGTTAGATTCTTAGGTGTAAATACACCGGAAACAAGTCCGACAGTAGCGCCAGATGGACCTGAACCTTGGGGATTAGAAGCAAAAGATTATACAACGACTATTTTAGAATATGCTGATGATAATGATTTACCAATATATATTCAAAGTGATCCTGATTTAGGATACACCGAAGGTTATGGTAGACATTTAGGGTTAGTATGGGTAGACTTAGGAGAAAATGTTTTAGAAATAGATATTTTAGACTCTGATGAAAATGTTTTATTTACTGAAGAATTAACTGGCGTTATCTTAGTGAATTATCTAGTGGTTAAAAACGGTTTTTCTTATACATTTTATGGAAGTGAATCCGATTTAATCATTAATCACCGTTATATGATTAGATGGTTACAAGAAGCAGAAAAATTTGCTAGAGATAATAATTTAGGAATTCACGAATGAGAATTTTTAGTAGATTCCTATATGCTTTGTTTGCTGTTGGTATCTTTCTATTAGCGTTTCAGTTTTCAATTTATCAAATGAGATTAGAGTATTACCAAGATATTTTTGGTCAATCACTCGTTGATGAAGACTCTGATTTGCCTGAGTTTTACTATTTCTATGCTGCATTTCCTGATTACCATAAATCTAAACCCTTGGTTGATATCAATCAAGATGGTTACCAAGTGAGAACTTATGAGATTGCGAGAACTTTTGAAGAAGAAGATTTACGCATCGAAGAGTATTTGGTCTTTTTAATTTATCATGAAGATGTTGAGCAACTTGGAAAAGTAGATACTTTGAGATTGATGAACGAGGATACAAGAGATTATTTGAATATTGATTTAATTAGATATCAAGATTTAGATATACTAACTTCTGTCAACGCAGAATCATCAATGTTCTTGATAAAAAAAGAAGATATTGAATTAGAAAACAACTATGATGTATTACAATTAAAAGATTCAAATAGTAATTCTATAATTGAAAGCGCTTTAAGTTTAAGTGCATCAGACTTCACGATTAAAGCTGAAATTCAAACATTTTACAATCAATATGATGAATTACCAACCCATGAAACCATTCATCTATTGGGTGACACAAACATACAACCAAAAGAACAGGTTGTAACTAACAATAACTATCTTGTTGATGAATATATCTACATTATGGGTATTGTCATGGGTGCATATTTCTTGATATTAATTATTTCAACGTATTTTATTTTCTTTAAAAAAAGAAAAGAAAAAAGAAAACCTTATGAATAAGAAAGTAAATGCGAAAAAATATAATAATATAGATGGATCATCTCTAAGATCCGAACAAATTAAAATAAACTATTTATTTAGGGGGACATATTAAATGGAATTAAGATTAGAGAATTTAACGAAAATTTTCACAAATAAGACGGGGACTGACTTAACAGCGGTTGATGAATTAAGTATAACGATTGAATCGGGAACTCTTGTTGGCTTATTAGGACCATCTGGTTGTGGAAAATCAACAACACTTTTCATGGTTGCAGGTTTATTAAAACCTACAAGAGGGAAAATCTTCTTTGGTGAAGATGATGTTACAAGATTAGCACCAGAAAAAAGAGGGATTGGCTTAGTTTTCCAAAATTATGCATTATATCCACATATGACAGTTTATAAAAACATCATGTTTCCATTAGAAAACATGGATGTTCCAAGAGATGAAGCCATTCAAAGAGTAAAAGATATGGCTGATTTAGTTGGTATTGGATCAATGTTAGATAGAAAACCTGCTCAATTATCTGGTGGTCAGCAACAACGTGTTGCAATTGCAAGAGCACTTGTTAAAAAACCAAGAGTTTTACTACTTGATGAGCCACTATCTAACTTAGATGCTCGTTTAAGACTGCAAATGCGTGAAGAAATCAAAAGAATTCAAAGAGAAACAGGGATTACAACTGTTTTCGTAACGCATGACCAAGAAGAGGCAATGAGTATTTCCGACAAAATGGTTGTTTTAGATTTTGGTGTTGAACAACAATATTCTGCACCACAAGAAATGTACAACACACCAGCTAACTTATTTGTTGCTAAATTCTTAGGGAACCCACCGATTAATTCATTTGAAGCAGAAGTTAAAAAAGGTGCTTTAATGTTAAATGATCAAAAATTTATGAAGTTTAAAGAAGTTGAAGATGCTTCATACATCGTGGGTATAAGACCTGAACATTTTAGAGTCGCAGAAAAAGACTCAGAAGACAAAATTAAAGTTGATATCAAAGAAATCTTCCACGTGGGTAGAGATACAATGATTCACTTTGAATTAAATGGACAAAACGTTCGTGCATTGGTTGATTCCGATTCAGTGGGAGACAAAGATAAATCTGTAGAACTTACAGTTAAACGTAAGAGAGTATATATCTTTGATAAAGATACTGGAAAGGTAATCAATCATGGCTAGTTTAATTAAAAACATTAAAAGTTCTTTCAGAAAGATGATGACTTCAATTAAAACATTTTTCTGGGACATGAGAAGAGCTTTTAATGCAAGAAAGAAAAAAATTGGAGCATATTTAGATAAGAGAAATTTAAATCTTGCAACAAAGTTTCCAGGTTGGGCTAGAGCATTAATTTATTTGTCTCCTGCTTTAATCGTATTATCAGTATTTACCTTTTGGCCGATCATAAACTCATTTAGATTAATGCTTTATGAAGGCTATAACATGAGTAATAATACAATTACTGGATACACTATTTTTGGTAACTTTATTAAAGTTATTAATGATGAAAGTTTCCTTTTTGCAGCAAGCCATACTGAAGGAACTGCAGTTATGAATACATTAATTATTGTATTTATTTCAGTGCCAGTTTCAATTTTCTTATCATTATTTATTTCTGTAGCACTTAATGGAATTAAACCATTAAAAGGTTTCTTCCAAACAATATATTTCTTACCATATGTAACCAATACCATTGCGATAGGTTTGGTTATCGCTTATATGTTTAAAGCCGATGGTGGTTTAGTTAATACACTGTTTGGTTTAGGGAAATATTCTTGGGTTGAACAAGGGGCTGAATATTGGCGTTCCATGTTCGTGTTAATTTTCTACGCAACTTGGGGTACTTTGGCTTTTAAAATTATGGTTTTCTTAACCAGTATCCAAGGTATTGATAAACAATACTATCAAGCTGCTGCTATTGATGCAACACCTAGAAGAAGAATCTTTTCAAGAATTACTGTGCCTTTAATCTCGCCAATGATTTTTTACATTTTGGTGACATCTGTTATTGGTGCATTTAAAATCTATAATCAAATTGTTGCGTTATTTGGAGTTACTGGTCGTCCGGCTGGTGCAAACTATACAATGCAATCTATTGTTATGTACATCTACCAATACATTGATGGTGGCGGAAATAACTTGTCGATTGCCGCAGCAGGTTCGTTAATTTTGTTCGCGATTATTTTGGTACTTACTCTAGTCCAAATGCAAGCCAGCAAAAAACGCGTTCACTATTAAGAGGGGAGCTATAAAATGAATAGAGACTTATTTAATAAATCTAACAAACTAGAAAAATTTACTTTTATATTTGATATAATAGCCATTATAGCTTACATTACTCTTTTCTTAGTGTTCTTCGGAATGTTACAATATCCTATTGATCCTGCAACTGGTGAAGTTATTTTAGAAGAATTAGAATTCTTCTTCCCTGTTTATGAATTTTTAGGAAACAATATCACTAATGAACAAATGAACTTAATCATTTCTGTTCTAGTAATATTCATGATTGTTTCTGTACCGATGTTTGTGGTTAATTACAAAAAGGTTAAAACCAGAACTATTTATGAAATTGATTCTTATGTTGCTGGTTCTAAATTTACCAACGCAATTATTAATTTGCTATCATTTAATATTGTTAGTTTTGTTTTAAGAATTTGGAATATGTTTATTCTTATTGAATTTGTTAAAGGTTATACACCAAAAGACTTCTTTAAAAGCATTATTCCCGCAATAAAAAATAAATTTAAAGACTTAACGACAAAAAAAGAAAAAATAGATGAATCAGAATATGATGAAGCAACTTATTCAATTAAGAAAAATATTCGTCGTCAAAACATTGCTTATGTGACTAGGTTATTATTAACTTATTTATTCTTAGTATTCATGGCTTTGATTATCATTATTCCATTCTATTGGATGATTTTAACATCGCTAAAAGATTTTACTGGTGCAACATCTACTACACCTGAATTCTTTGTTGGTTTATCAAGGATGAATTGGATTAACTTTAAAGTTGTATTAGAAGAATTGAATTTTGGACTATATATTAGAAACACAGTGACTGTAGCTGTATTTTCAACTATTGGTACAATTGTTACAACAATTCTATCAGCTTATGCATTCGCAAGAATTGAATTTAAAGGTAGAGAATTACTATTTACCATTTTAATTATGACAATGATGATTCCTGGGGAATTATACATTATTACCAACTTTATTACTGTTAGTAAAAATGGTTTAGGATGGGTTGGAACAGATAATAACTCATACTTCTTAGCGATGATTATTCCATTCGTGACAAGTATATCTTTTATCTTCTTCCTAAGACAAAACTTTAAACAAATACCTGAATCATTATATAAAGCTGCACGCGTTGATGGATGTAGTGACTTTAAATACTTAACAAGAGTCATGGTGCCAATTGCAAGCCCAACAATCTTTACCATTACCATCTTAAATGTATTTTCTTCTTGGAACGCTTATATTTGGCCAAGAATTATTACAGGTGTAGGTGGAGAAGAAGGTAAGCAATTCTGGCTTATATCAAACGCTTTAAGAGATACAGCATTCGTTCAAGATAATGGACGTGTGATGTATAACCTTCAAATCGCAGCAAGTACCTTGGTTACAGTGCCACTACTAATTGTTTTCTTTGCTTTTAGAAAATACATTATGAATGGTATTGGACGAAGCGGTACGAAAGGATAAGGAGGAGAAAAAAATGAAAAAATTATTACTATTTAGTGCAACATTATTCTTAATAGTTGCAATGATGGGATGTCCTTCTAGAGTTAACCGTGGTCCAAGCTTTAACCGTATTGTTATGGTGGATGACGAAGAAGAGTTATTAGGATTACAATCATTAACTTCTGATATGTATCAAAGAGATAAAAGTGCATTTAATAATAATCCTGAAAATGAAGGCCAAACTTTTGATCATAATGAAGTTTATGGAAACGAATATATTGTCTATGAACATATACAAGGGGCAGTCTTTCATCCAGATGATATGTTGGCTAATTTAACAAACCAACAAGGTGTTATCGCCATCGATTATGTCCAAGACTATGTTGAAGTTGGAGCGGACAGAAATTACCAAGATATTTCAGATCAAATCATAGTAACTTCTTTTTATGACATTTGGAGCGAAGATGATTTTGATGATCCATTAACACCTGAAGAAGAGGATCTACTTGGACAAATAAAAACTGATGATGATGGCAACTATGTCTATGATCAAGACAAGATGTTATTACCTCAAATATTTTCTGAGGGCGAAGTCATGGAGTTTACAATGCAAGTAGAAGATGAAGATGGTGCACAATCAACTATTAGTGGATTGATTGTTATCGTAAAATAATTGTTAAATAAGACTTAATTAATTGGAAATACATTATACGATGTTGTATAATGAAGTTATATAAAAAATAAATAATTATAATATTTTCAAGGAGGAAAAAATGAAAATTAGTAAAAAAATACTAAGTATCTTCGTTCTTGGACTATTCGCAATTGCTTTGATTGGTTGCGGTGGCACAGAAACTGAAGAAACAACCGAAGCGCCAACAACTGAAGCGCCAACAACTGAAGCGCCAACAACAGGCGATACAACAACTGAAGAGCCTTCAGGTGGTGAACAACCTAGATTCGTTGGATTGTTTTCAAATCAAACGTATTATCGTGGTTCTATTGAGTATGACATCTTAGATGGTGTAAAAGCACTTGATGCAGAAGATGGCGATATTACTGAAGACATCAATGTCGTTGGTTCTTATTCGTTAACTAGAACTGGATCGTATACTGTCTATGTGACGGTTGAAGATAGTGATGGAAACTTAATCAACAGACAAGTTTCAATTAATGTAAAAGATTTAACTGCTTATGACATTCCAGATGAATTAACAAGTGTTCCAATTGAAATTGAATTATGGCATTCAAATGGAGCGACTGTTGAAACAGCGCTAATGGGATATGCAGAAGATTTTGAAGCATTATATCCAAACGTAACAGTAAGTATTGTTGCTAATGGTGCAAACTATGATGAATTGAGATCAAATGTTGTTAACGCTATTCAAGGTGGACAATTACCGAATATCGTTCAAAACTATCCTGACCATGTCATGGAATACATTGACAAAAACGCTGTAATCCCAATGACACCTTTCATCTATGATGATATCCATGGATATAACCCTGATGTTGAAGGAGAATCTTTCTTAGATATCGTATTAAGTTATAGAAGAGAAAATTCACAGTACACACCAGATGGTGAATATTATTCTGTACCATTCAATAAATCTACAGAAGTTATGATTTATAATAAAGATATTATGGATCTTTTAGTTGCAGAAGGTATTATTGACGAAGTGCCTGATACATGGCAAGGATTATTTGCAATAGCTGATGACATGAGAGATGTTGCGATTGAAGACGATGGTGTCATTGATCAAATCATTGATATCTTAAATCAATCAGATTCAAGTTCAGTTCATAAAAACGCTGAAGAAAGACAAAATATTAAAGATAACTTTGTTCCTATCACATATGATTCACCAGCCAATGCATTTATAACATTGACTAGACAATGGGGTGGACAATATACAACAATTGATGCAGAGAGACAAGGTGTTATTTTATTTGATAACCCTCAAACTAGAGCTGCAATGTCTTATTTCTATGACAATAGAGATGAAGATGGAAACCCTGGTGCATTCACTGTTCCAAATAGATGGGGAACTGAATATGGTTCAGATGCATTCAAAACTGGACAAACTGCTATTACATTCGGTTCAACTGGTGGAGCAAGATATAACACACCTACTGTTGTAAATGATGAATATTCATTTGAATTTGAAGTGGTTCCAATGCCATACAACGCTGATATGCCACAAAACAGAACAGCAATACAACAAGGAACAAATATGTCAATTACTACGGCTGGAAATGACCAAGAAAAATTAGCGTCATGGTTATTCTTAAAATTCTTAACAAGTCAAGAAACACAATTAGATTTCGCATTAGAAACAGGTTATTCACCTGTTAGAACATCTGTCTATTCAGATCCTTCATATATCCAATTTACAAATGGTTTAGATTCTGAAGGAGAACCTCTAGGTGGAGAAATGTTAATGAAATCAAAAGCTGCAAACGCTGCAATGTTACAATCTGATTGGTTATTCTATGACCAAGCCTTCGTTGGTTCTTCAAAAGCAAGAGCTGAAGTTGAAGCAGCATTTGAACGTATTATTTTAGGTACTGATGGCGACAAACAATCAATTATTGATAGTGCAATCGCTGCAGCTAAATCAGCAACAGAAGCGGTATTAAATTAATTTTTGAAAATTAATTTAAATATATATAATAATATTTATTTCTAAAAGGAGGAATAAAATGAAGTTTAACAAAAAGTTATTTAGTCTTTTATTTGTTGCATTACTAGCATTAGTGTTAGTAGGATGTAACGGAGAAGGGACAACTACTGAGGCTCCTGGGACGGACGCGCCGACAACTGAAGCGCCAACGACCGAGGCCCCAACATCAGTTGATGTAGATTTTCAAGAAGCTATAGAAATTTTACAAGTTGTTTATGTTGACACATTAGAAAAAGAAACTTTCTTAGCTACTGATGATCTTACACTGATTGAGTCTTATGGTGATTTTACATTTACTTGGAGTAGTAATAACACTGCTTATATCGCTAATGATGGTTCGGTAACACGTCCGTTATTAACAGATGGAAATCAAACTGTTATTTTAACAGCAACAATTTCTCAAGGCGATGAAACAGAAACTTACGATTTCTTTGTTACTGTAAAAGCATTAGAGGAAAAAACTGTTGAAGAAATTCGTGATGAAGTTTTCTTATTCGTGTTTGCGATTCCGGATAATGAATTTTGGACATCTGCAGATTCACCACTTAATCTAACTGAAGTTGGAAAAGATGATGATGATAATGAATATGATATAACTTGGGAGAGTTCTCATCCTGATATTATCTCAACAGATGGTGAAATCACTCAACCAGAAGGTGACGATGTTGATGTAACTTTAACAGCTACATTTACAGTTGATGACACTGAGTTCTCACAAGATAGAGTTTTCACCGTTGCAAAAATGACTGAAGGTACAGAAGTTTCAACAATCCAAGCTGCAATAGATATGGGACAAGATGCTTATGTTGAAATACTTGGTGTAACAGTTATCGCAATGTATGACAGTGGAGATGTATTCTTCACAGATGGAATAGACATTCTTTATATCTACTCACCTCCATTTGATGCTGTTATTGGTGAAGTATATGATATTACAGGTAATATTGATTTCTATTACAATGCACCTCAATTAGCTGGAACAGATACACAACCTTTAAGAGCAGTTGATTCTGATGCTGCTGTTTCAACTTCTCCAGTAGTTGAAGATGTTACAGTAAATGATATTATTTCTGTAACCTCAGTTCCTTCAAGCGAAAACCCACATGAATATACAAGCTATGAAGTAACTGCAAGCGTTTATTATGAAGAATCATGGGGTAACTATTCATTATTCTTAGTACCTACTGATTATGATTTCGACGCTGACTTAGCAAGTGGAGCAACACAACCTAATGGCGATTCAATTATGATTTACTATCGTTCGGATATGGATGCACTAAAAGCATTTCATGGTGAAGAAATTACAATTGACATTATCATGCAAGGTTATAGAACTGATAAGTCTGTCTTCTATGGTAACTTCTTTGGAACAGCGTTAGATGTTGGTTTAACATTTGATACTGATGATGAAGCTGCTGATACTGCTTTAGCAATCTTTGATTTCCCTAAAACAATCAACGTAGACACTACTTTAGATTTATTCGATACTGCTTATGGTGTTGATTTTGCTATCACATCTAATAATAGTGATGTATTTGATGCTACAACTGGAGCTATTGATGTTTCTGGTTTAGATGCTCAAGAAGTTCTTACAATTACTATTACAGCTACTATTAATGATGTTACTAAAGTTGAAACTTTTGATATTAAAGTAGGACCACTTCCTGTAATGACTATTTCTAATTTTATTGATTTAACAATTGGTGACTTAGGAAAAGTTGAAGGTACAGTTATTGCTGGTGGATACTATGGATCATTCTTCATTGCAGATGAAAGCGGATATATTGCATTGAATGTATATGATGATGATTTTGTTGACCTACTAGAAAGAAATGTTGGAAATATTGTTGCTGTATCTGGAGAAAGATCTGTTTATAACGGATTAATCCAAATGAGAGTTAATACAGTAGAATTTATTGAAAACCCATCAATTCCTGAACCATTAAATATCGATGGATTTACCCTTGATGAAGATGGATTATTAGATTATCAATCTCAACTAGTTGAATTAACTGGTATGATTATTCGCGATATTGATACATCTAATTTTGGAAACTATGAAATCACATTAGAAAGAATTTCTGATGGAGAAACAATATTTATGAAATGGGATTCAAGATATGACTTACCTGCTGCTTTAATGGCTGATTTAGAAGCTCTTGAAGTTGGAGATAAAGTTGATGTTGTAACGATACTTTCATGGTACAATGGACCACAATTAGCTGTTGTTACAACAACTGAGTTCACAGTTCAAGATTTAACAGATCAAGACATGGTTACTTTAGATGTTAGAGAAATGGGTACTGAGTTAGAATTAACTGCAGATTATGATTACGAAGATGGAATGTATGGAAGTACAATTTCAATCCTTGAAATCTTTGGAACTGCATCTAACTTTGTTGATGTAGATACAACTCCTGGAACTTTAGCAGTTACCACAGTTTATGGAACTGACGTTACTGCAACAGTTACTTTCAAAGTTCTTAGTGGAACAGTTGAAGAAATTATTCAAATTGAATTAACTATTCCAGGATCTTCATTATTAGCCAATACAACTGATTTAATTATTTCAGAATATGGCGAAGGTTCATCACATAATAAATGGATTGAAATTTATAATGGTACAGGTGCAGATGTTGATTTAACAGATTATAAAGTTGTTGTATATTCTAATGGATCTACAGAAGCTGGTAACACTGAAGATTTAACCGGTACCTTAGCAGATGGAGAAGTATTAGTAATTTATAATGCGTCTGCTGTTGCTGCTATTACAGATGAAGGTGACGTAGAATCTACAGCTACATACTTTAATGGTGATGATGCTGTTGCATTAGTAAAAGATGAAACTATTATTGATATTATTTTATCTGTTGGTCATACAAATGATGATTATCAAGCAGATGAAAGAACTTGGGTTAGAAAAGATTCTGTATTATCACCTAACGCTACTTTTACCGTGGCAGAATGGGATGAGTATGCTGCAGATACATTTACTTACATAGGAACACATGAAGTTGAAACAGTAGAGATGGATGATGCTACTAAAGTTAACGCTGATTTAGCTGCTTTAGATTTTGGCGGAATTATTAAATCTGCTGATACAATTATATTACCAATAAACGGTGACAACGGAACAACAATTACTTGGACTAAACCTGTAGATGATGATTCGAATGCAACAATGAATGCGACTAATGATGAAGTTACATTCACTGAAGCGCCTGCAGACAATATTGAAATAGTAGAATTACAAGCAGTAGTTACTTTAAATGATGCGTCGTTAACTGGTACTTTTGTTTATAAAGTAGAAGGCGTTACAGATGCTGATAGAGTTGCTGCTGATAAAGAAGAAGTTGAAGCTCTTAATCTTGGTGGAGATGCTTACGTTGAAGTAAGCGTTTCTCTTCCACAGACAGGATCTAATAGTTCAACAATTACTTGGGCTATTACAACTGATGATGACTCGTTAGCAACGTTAACTGGTTCTAACTTAGTGATTAATAGAGCTGAAGGTACTGACTCAGTAGTTGTTTTAACAGGAACAATCACAAAAGGTGCTGAAAGCGATACTGTAGTTGTTACATATAATATGATGGGTGAAGTGACTGATTTATCTGTTTTCCATGAAATGACAGATGGAACTAACTATGATATTCCTAATGGAACTGAACTTTATATTAAGGGAATTGTAACTCGCTTTGAATATAACGGAATATTTATTCAAGATAGTAATGGAATAGGGTTATATTTATTTGAAGCAGATACAACAGGTGTAGAAATCGGTGATGAAGTAATTTACTTTGGAGCTCTTGGTGCATATAATAGTGCAAGACAATTATCTTCAACACCAGATTTAATTGAAATAGTTTCTTCTGATAATCAGTTAGTTGTTACGCCGATTACTGCAGATGAAATTGATGCACTTACCGGTGCAGATTCTGGAACATTATTTAGTTTTGATGGCTTTGTTTATAAAGGTATTGTTGGAAATGATATGACATTTGAATATACATTATCTGATGGTACGACAGTTAACACATATGTAATCGAATATTTTACTAATTGGGAAGACTTAACTCATCTTGATAGTTTATTTAGTGTAGATGATACTTTACCAACTATAGAATTCCTTGTTACTGATATAAGAAGTGAAGAACCTGTATTAAAAGGGTTTAAAGTTATTTTCACAGATGCACAAGCAATTCAAATAGATTCAGATTCAGTTCCTGATGAGTTAGTTTTAGCTGACGATATGGATATTCCGACAGGAGAATATGGATCTACTTACGAAGTAACTGGTATAACAGGAGATGCTGCGGCTAATATTGATTACACTACAACTCCTGGTACATTATTAGTTACAAGACCAGCTGAAGGACAAACTGATTTAACTGGTACAATGACTATCGAAGTATCGAATGGAACTGAAACACCTATAGAGGTTACAGTTAATGTGGTTGTTAAAGCTGAAGTCGCTATCACTGAATTATTTATTTCTGAGTATGGAGAAGGATCTTCAAGTAATAAATGGATTGAAATCTATAATGGTACAGATGCAGATGTGGATTTAAGCAGTTACAGCTTAAAATTAAATTCGAATGCTAATACAGAATGGTCTAATGAAATTGTATTGTCAGGAACGTTAGCTGCTGGGGAAGTATATGTTATTTACAATTCTAGTTCTGTCTCAGCAATATCTGACGAAGGTGATATCACATCATCAGTTACATATTTTAATGGTGATGATGCAATTGGTTTATTCAAGAATGATACTTTAATTGATCTATTTGGTGTATTTGGAGTAGATCCAGGTTCTGCTTGGGATGTTGAAACTGGAGATGGAGCAACAGCTAATCACACTCTTGTAAGAAAAGCTACAGTTTCTGGCCCTACTACAACATGGGATCCAGCCGAATGGGATGTTTACGATCAAGACACATTTGATTATATAGGGTCTCATACAGCTTATTAAAGATACACAATATATTTTTTACTAGATAACTTGAGAAAGTTTAATAAAAGGCGCTACTTTATGTAGTGCCTTTTTATTATTTTTGTCAAGATTTATGTATATAAAAAAGTAGTTACATTTAAGTAACCACTCTAATTATATATAATTATTCTGCTAGGTCTCCCCAAATAAGTTCTGCGAACATAGGGTAATCAATGAATGGGTTTCTATTACCTTGGTGTGTATAGATAACATCATTTCTATTCATTTCAAATTCATCAACTGGGTCTAATTCATTCCATTCAAGTAAGACTGAAAGGATACCCATTGTTTTAAGTCCTGAACTTGATAAAGGATCTTCGTTAAGAGTAAGGTCAAAGTATCTTGTTGCCATGTAGAATATGATTCTTGCGATATCACCTTTGACTTCATCGTTTGGTTCGAAGGTATCATTTGTATCAAAGTAATCGAAGTAGTCGTTAGAGCGTCTTGAATTTTCATCTGGGTCTGAAGGTTTTAAGTTATGGACATCAGTAGCTTTACTAGGAAAGTCGTTGTCATAACTAACGCCAACGCCTAATCTAGATTGTGGCCAAACATGTTCTCTATTCCAATAATAACCATCGATTTCGTTTGAAAAACCAGTAGGTACTTATACACCATATTGTCCGGGATAAACTACAATAACATTATCAGGGTTTTCAGGATCAACATCTGACTCTTCAAGAACCCAGATAGCATCTCCGTATAATAATTCAACGAACCCTTCTGTAATGATATTATTAAGTGCAACATGTAACATACTACCTCTTAGGTTAATAGCATCTTCATAGTATTCCATATCAATTTCAAAAGCATAATCTTCTAAGACAACATAGTCCAAATTAAGTAAATTACCTTCATAGATGATAGAAGCTGTTTTTTTACCGGCAGTAGAAGTATTAAAACTTCTTACTGATAGGTTGGATGTATCAGCTAAGAATGTTTCATCGTTTGAGAAGGTTACAGTAATTTCAAGAGCTTGATAATTAAAATCTTCATTAAGTTCATAAAATCTTTGAGAACTAGTGATTTCAATTGTTTCGATCGTTGCGATAGGATCTGTAATAGGTTCCTGAGTTGTAGGTGTTTCAGTTGTTGAGGCTTGAGTAGTTGATTCTTGTGTGGTTGGTGTTTCAGTTGTGACAACATTAGTGTCATTACAACCAATAAATACAAATAGTGATAATACAATGATTATCATGCTTAATAATTTTTTTTGCATGAGGCATCTCCTTAATTTTTGTTTGCTAAATCATTATACCATAGTTAGTAATAATCATATAGAAAAAAACCATATAATAGTGTCTATTAATAGAAAATAATGAGCATTTATGGTATACTATTCTACTATTGTATGGAGGTAGATTAAGTGAAAAAAATATTTAATTTAATCAATCAATATGATTCGATTATTATTGCTAGACATAAGAATCCTGACTTGGATGCTTATGGTTCACAATTTGGATTGTATTATGCTTTGAAAGAAAAATATAAAGACAAAAAGATATATATTGTTGGTGACACCAACAACTTAAATTATTTCGGAGATTTTGATGAAGTTGATATAGATACGAGAAATAATTCATTAGTCATTATCTTAGATACTGTGGCTAAACAAATGCTAAGAGAAATAGATTATAGTCATTATAAAGAATTAGTTTTAGTAGATCATCATAGAAATGAACCTGATATTACACATGATGTTTATATTAAGGATGTAAATGCCTCATCAACGGCTGAAATGGTTGCTGATATGCTTTTAAAAGAAAATATGGATATTAACCTTGAATGTGCTAAGTCATTATATATGGGCATTATAGGGGATACAGGAAGGTTTAGATTTAACTCGACAACGCCAAAAACCTTTATGATTACATCCAAGTTATTAGAAACAGGATTCAACTTACAAAAAATTCATGATTTAATCTATTTAGAGAGCTTTGATGATAAGAAAATTAAGTCTATTTTCTTTGAATCGGTTGAACTTACTGATAAAAATGTGGCTTTTAGAAAAAACACAAAAGAATTCTTAGATGAATATCAACTTAATAGCCATTATGTAAGTCGTGGGTTGGTTGGTCAAATGGCTGGTATTAAAGAAATACCAATTTGGGTTAATTTTACCTATGACCCAGAAGAAGATAATATTAAATGTGAAATTAGATCTAGAGATTATGAAGTATTAAAAGTCGCTAAAAAATACGGCGGTGGAGGACATCTAAGAGCGTGTGGATGTTCGGTCAATACTTGGGAAGAAACCGATATGGTTTTAAAAGATTTAAATCAACTATTAGAGGAGGAAAAGTAAAATGGTACAAGATAAAATATTAGAAAAAATTAAAGAGTACAAAAAGGTTATTATTCATATCCATAAAAGACCTGATGGGGATTGTTATGGGTCAGGTTTTGGATTAAAGAATATTATTAAAGAAACATATCCAGAAAAAGAAGTATATTTAGTAGGTGAAGAAGCTGATTATGTTGCTTTTATTGGTACACCTGATAAATTAGAAGATAAAGATTTTGAAGGTGCTTTATCAATTGTTGTAGATACTGCATCAGAAGATAGGGTCTCAGATCAAAGATTTAAGTTAAGTGATTTTGTGATTAAGATTGATCACCATATTCCCGTAAATGATTATGGTGACTTAATGCTTGTTGACACATCAAGACCAGCAGCTTCACAAATTATTCTTGAATTCTTTTTGAAATACGAAGATGAACTAAAATTGAATATGGAAGCAGCAATTGCTTTATATACTGGTATTGTCACTGACACAGGTAGATTTAGATTTAGATCAGTAAATTCTGATACTTTTAGATCAGTCGCATATTTGTTAGATTATGGGTTGGATTTTGTTGGTGTTTTAAATCAGTTAAGTGTAAAATCAGAAAACTTATTAAAGCTACAAGGTTATGTATTATTAAACTTTAAGAAAACTGAAAATGGTGTTGCTTACATTAATATGACCAATGATTTAATTGAAGAATTTGATGTTTCATTAGAAGAAGCAACTTCTTTAGTGAATGAATTATCTCAACTAGAAGATTGTCCTGTGTGGATGTTGTTTGCTGAATATGAAGAAGGATTTGTAAGGGCGAGAATGCGTTCTAAAGGTCCTGCAATTGATAAATTAGCCAATCAATACGATGGCGGAGGTCATGCTTTAGCTTGTGGTGCTAACTTAGGAACTTGGGATAAAACTAAATCTTTATTAAAAGATGCTGATAAACTTGTGAAGGAATACAAAGAAGCGTTAGATAAATAATTTTTCTCTTGTGTTTTTCAGTTCATTTGATATAATAAAATCGATTTAAAATTTCTTACTATAAGGAGAGATTATGTCGGTTTTATTTTTTTTGGCTATAGACTGGGTAGATATTACATTTGCCGTTATTGGAGGTTTAGGTATATTCTTATACGGGATGAGCTTGATGAGCGATTCCTTAAAAAAATTAGCTGGGAATAAACTTAAATTATTTTTAGAAAAAACAACAAATACACCTTTAAAAGGGATACTTGTTGGGATTTTATTAACTGCTATTATTCAATCCTCTTCAGCGACATCTGCTTTAGTAGTCGGACTTGTAAGAGCTGGACTTATGACATTACCACAGGCTGTGGGTGTCATTTTTGGAGCCAATTTAGGGACAACCTTCACTTCTGTTATTATCTCTTTAAATATTGGTGCATATGTTTTTCCAATTATTTTTGTAGGATCATTTATGATCTTCTTTATTAAGAAAAGAAAGATACAAACCCTTGGTAGTGTTATTTTAGGTTTTGGTCTTTTATTTTTTGGATTAAAAACCATGGGTGGTGCCTTAAAAGAATTAGCACAACTTGAAGCATTCAGAAATGTTTTACTCAGTGTTGAGGGCAAACCTATTATTGGTGTTGTCGTTGGTGCGATAACAACAGCCATTATTCAGTCATCATCAGCAACCATTGGTATCTTACAACAGTTATTTGAAACTGGAGCTGTGCCAATTGTTGGTGCGATCGCCATTGTACTTGGTGATAATATAGGAACAACTGTCACATCAATATTTGCTTCGATAGGTGGTTCAAGCAGTGCCAAAAGAACTGCGCTTGTCCATGTTATGTTTAACCTTTTTGGAACAGTTGTGTTCTTAATCTTAATTAGACCTTATTCGGAACTGGTTTCTTGGATGGCAAATGCATTAATTGGAGACGGTTATTTAACCAATAAGTTAACTATTTCTATATCCCACGTGATGTTTAACTTAATGACAATCTTTGTATTATTCTTCTTTATTAAACAAATTGTTTGGTTAGTCACTAAACTTATACCAACTAAAGGTGAGCTTGACATTGAAGAAGTTGTCTTGGATAAACTCTTATTAAAAGAGTCACCTGATTTAGCCATTGAAAACTCTATGGTTGCAATTAAAAATATGGCTAATTGTGCTTTTGGTATGTATGAGTTTATTTATAGTTATGCCATGGAAAATGATGAAAATTCTTTTGAAATCGGCATGCAATGTGAAGAATTAATCGACTCGATGGAAGATAAAATTCACAATTACTTAGTTGAAATCGGATCTCATGATTTAAGCTCAAGTCAAATGCAGATTGTTGCTAAAAATATTGATACCATTAGTGATTATGAACGCATTGGGGACCATATTGATAATTTATTTGAACTTTTCTTTGAAAGAAAAGAAAACAAGTTAAAATTCAATGATTTTGAATGTGAAGAAATGAATAAATTATTTGAGTTAATTAGAATATCATTTGAGCAAGCATACAATGCTTACTTTAATAACAATAAAGATTTAGCAAATGAAGTTATCAAAAGAGAAAATGAAGTTGATAAACTCGTTAAAGATTTTAGGGTAAATCATATTAATAGAATTAACAATCCAAAAGTTGAAGGCTCTTCTTCAGGATACTATGTAGATATACTTTCTAACTTGGAAAGAATAGCTGATCATCTTGAAAATATCGCCTTAAATACGATTAATGAGAGCTTTGCATACCACAAAGATAATCTTGTAAAAGATTAAACAAATATACTTGTAATATTTTTAACTTTGCTATATAATATGTAAAGCATTAGAATAAATATGTTTTTTAGCATATATTGATAGAAATGGATGGTAATAATGTCAGAAAGAAAAAACATGTCAATCATGGAATTAGCTTATGAAATCTTAAAAGGAAATGAGAAATCAATGACTTTCATTGATTTGTTTTCAGCGATCGCTGACGAAAAAGATTTATCAGATGAAGAGAGAGCTGAAGTGATCTCTCAATCATATGCTGATTTTGTAAGTTCTGGAAAATTCATTTACATCGGAGATGATGAATGGGATATTAAAGGACGTCAAGCCATAGACTTATGGGATAAAGACGGTGCTTATTATGATGAATATCCTGATTACGAAGAAGAACTTTCATTGTATGAAGACGAATTACTTGGTGAAGATGAAGACGAAGAAGATGAAAGTGAATATGAAAAAGATTATGACGAAGAAGATGTCGAAGATGATGAAGCTGAATTCGAAGATGACTTTGATGATGAATTAACTGAAGAGGAAGAAGAACTATACAGTGAATTCGAAAATGAAGACTTTGATGATGAAGAA